>Ga0310786_10004501_pt1 | contig 19413 bp, 14 predicted proteins | sample AusTroGonzalo_MG_FD_203881 | JGI IMG/M metagenome (GOLD analysis project Ga0310786, IMG submission 203881) | Bovine rumen microbial communities from tropical cattle in Woodstock, Queensland, Australia - Gonzalo_03 (v2) (version 2) | ecosystem: Host-associated > Mammals > Digestive system >... | reverse complement strand
GCTCGCCACGAACGCCGCGTAGTGGTCGGGGCGGACTTCCGGCTTGATGCGGCGCAGCGCCTCCTCCAGCGCGGCGGCCTGCCATTCGCGCTCGGAGAAGCCGTTGTCGTCGCCAGGCTTCGTCTCTAAGACGTCCTTCAGCGCGGCGTCGCGGTTCCTCTCCCGAAACTTGTCCTTTACGCGCCAGTGGACGAGTCCAGTCAGGTACGACCTGAACTTGCCCTTCGCGCGGTCGTACTGGAACGTAGGGAGGTTCCGCGCGAGGTCGGAGAAGACGACCTGCAAGACGTCGTCCGCATCCTCCTCCGAGAGCCCCTTGGAGCGCGCGATGGAGAAGATAAAACCAGCATAGAGGTCGAAAAGCCGCTGCCAGGCGGCCTGGTTGCCGGTGTCCGCGACCGCCCTGATGACGCTGGAGCGCGTCGATTCGTTATTGAAGTGTCTGTAGGTCATTCTTCACCTCTTTCAAGGAACCCTCGATGTCATCAAGCATTTTGTCTATACCCAAATACTTGCTCCTTATCTTTCGGGCTTTGTCCTCTTCCTCCTTGGAAACAGCGCCGCCAAAGGTTTCTCTCTTATCAATATCCACCAGAAAATCCAACTCCTCTTCGCTTATGCCGCCGAAAGTGTCGCGGAACGCTCTTCTCACTTGCGCGGCCCTCGCCTTTTCCTCGGTTTCTTGAATCAAATTGCCTACATCAACACGTATTTGATCTTTGGCATCTTTGATGCTGAATGCCAACAACACAACAACGGCGACCGCTGCAATTGTAAAAACCAAAAGCAAGACCCTGGCGATACGCGACTTGGCAATGGCGCATATACAAATCCGCCGTTGCAATCTTTCAAGGTCTTTTAGGAGCGCCTTGGCAGACTGGTAGCGTCGGGATGGTGTTGGATCAGTTGCCTTGTTGAGGATACGCCACCAGGCGGGGAAGAACCTTGATCCCGTATCCGCCTCCAGCGCAGGGCCCTTGTCCAGATCCTCGATTTTCCGGCCAAAGCTCGCGGCCTTCAGAGTGAGGCCGAGGCTGTAGACGTCGCCGGAGGCGGCGGTGAAGCTCTCCGGCGGAACATAGCCGGGGGTGCCGACCAGCGATGCCGCCGCGGCTTCCTCGACTACAAGTCCGGGGTCGGAAAGAACAGGACGGCCGCCGACATAGATTACGTTCCCGGGCTTGATGTCGCGGTGCAGCAGATGGTGGCGCTGGAGCGCGGCAAGTCCCTTGGCGAGGGTGACGCCAAGCTTGACGCACTCGCCGAGCGGCAGAGCCTTTTCGCCGGCGATGACGCTGGCAAGCGTCTTGGGGCGATATGCCCCGCTTCCCGAAAGCCCCTGCCCGAATTCGTCGTCCGCAAGCTCCATGACGGCAAAGAAACCCCACGGCTCCTCCGCCAGCTCCAGCATCCGGACAAGACCCTCCTGCGGCGGAATCGCGCTATACAGCCTCGCCCCGCGCAGCTCACGCTCGTAGCGTTCCTCGCCGATGGTCTCGCGCAGGCAGACCTTGACCGCCGCCAGCTCGCCCTTGGAATTCGCCGCATAATAGACGACTCCATATGCTCCATGTCCGATCTCGCGTTCAAGACGCCAATCGCCACAACTGAGATTCTTATTCATAGCGCCTACATTCCGATGCGCTCGCCGCAGAGGACGCGGGTCTCCAGCCCCGCGGCGGAATTGGCGACGAGGTCGTCGTCGAAGCGCACCAGGCCAGCCGGGACCACGACGACCACCGTCGAGCCGCCGAACTTGAAATAACCCTTCTCGTCGCCCTTCCAGTGGCGCCGGCCTTCGGCGGTCTGGACGATCGTCCCCACCCCGAACGCGCCCACCTCCACCATCCAGAAGTCGCCGAAGAAGGCGCGGCAGCGCACGCTCTGGCGCTCGTTGCCGGCGTAGACGTCGGGCCGCCTGAGGAGCGCGATCGGATTCACCGAATGGTATTCGCCGGGCACGACGCGCACCGGCTCGGGCGTCTCGCAGTCGCAGGGGAAGTGGAATCGGTGGTAGTCGACCGGGGCGAGCCGCACCACCGCCACGTCGTACCTGCCGCCGGGCGCGGCGGAGTCGAAGACCTCGCGGAGCGGACGCTTCGCGCCCTTGAGCGGAAACGGCGTGTCGGCGTCCGCCCCGAGGAAGAGGCGCAGCCTGCCGTCCGCCGGGCTCACAAAGCCTTCGCCAAGCGGACGCGCCCCCGGCTTCAGCCGCCGGGTGAAGAAGTCGTTGAACGACGCGTACTCCTCGATCGGCTTTTCCGCCTCCTCGGGACTGCACCCCGCGAGGTTCGCAAGCGCGGCGATGTCCTTCTTCGACCGCGGCGAATCGTAGCGGCGGCCGAGCAATGACGACACCAGGCGCGAGCCGAAGAGGACCGGCCAGAGCGTCCGCCCGAGCAGCGTCTCGTAGGCGAAGCGCAGCGCGCCGTCGCCCATCACCGTCTCGACGACTCGTTCGCCGGTGCGGCGATCGACGAATTCAATTGGCTGCTGGACGTTCTTGCTCATTTCACCACCTCCCCCACCAGTATCTGCGCGTGCGCCTCGGCGACGCGCACCTTCACCTCGTCGCCGACGGACACCCCATCCACCGGCGGAAATACCACGATCCGGTTGCCGGAGTCGCGTCCGCTCCAGCGCTCGCGGTTGCGCTTCGACGGACCTTCCGCCAGCACCGCGCGCAGCGAGCCGACGAGCCGCAAGTTGCGCTCGAGCCCGCGGCGCTCCTGGTCGGCCAAGAGCACCTGGTCGCGGCGCTCCTTCTCGGCGGCGGGGACGTCGTCCGCCATCTCCGCCGCGCGCGTGCCCGGCCGCGGCGAATACTTGAAGACAAACGCGTTGTCGAAGCCAGCCTCCTCCATCAGCGAGCGGGTAGCCTCGAAGTCCTCACCCGTCTCGCCGGGATAGCCGACGATCACGTCGGTAGTCAACGCGAACTCGGGGTCGAACGCGCGCAGTCGCGCGACGGCGTCCAGGTACTCCGCGCGGTCGTAGCGCCGCCCCATCGACTTCAGGATGCGGTCGGAGCCGGACTGCACCGGCAGGTGCAGGTGGCGGCAGACCTTGGGGCAGTCGCGGTAGGCCGCGATGAGCTCCTCGGTGCAGCCGGCCGGATGCGCCGAGGTGAAGCGGATGCGCTCCAGTCCCTCGATTTCCTGCAGCTCACGCAGGAGATGCGGGAAGGCGCGACCGCCGTCGCCGCGGTAGCGGAGCACGCTCTGTCCGAGCAGGCAAACCTCCTTCACCCCGCGCGCCGCCAGGCACTTCACCTCGGCGACGATCTCGGCCTCGGGCCGGCACCACTCGTGCCCGCGCACGGACGGGACGATGCAGTAGCTGCAGCGGTTGTCGCAGCCGACCATGACCGTCACGTAGCTCTGCACTGCGGCAAACGACCCGTCCGCCGCGGCGAGGTGCGCGTCGAGCCCGCGCGGCAACTCGCCCGCGCCGACGGCGAGGACGCGCCGCTGGCGGCGTCCGGGCGGAGCGGACTCGAACTCGGCGACGATCGCCGGAATGCGCCAGAGCTGGCGCGGACCGACCGCAAAGTGGAGCTTCGGCAGCCGGCGGAACACCTCCTCGCCCATCCGCTCCGCGGCGCAGCCGGCGAGCCCCACGATCTTGCCGGCGGCGATCAGGTTGCCCACCTTGCCGACCGCCTTCTCCTCCGCCTTCTGGCGCACGGTGCAGCTGTTGACGATGACGAGGTCCGCGTCCTCCTCGCCCTCCGCGCGCACGTGGCCGGCGGCGGCGAGCATCGCCGCGACCGCCTCGGAATCGCGCACGTTCATCTGGCACCCGTAGGTGTGGATATGGAACCGGAGGGACATCTTCTACTTCGCCCGACGACGAGCGGCGGCGAGCGTGTTCCAGAGCAGCATGGTAATCGTCATCGGACCGACGCCGCCGGGGACCGGCGTGATCGCCGACGCTACGCGCGAGCAGGACTCGAAGTCGGCGTCGCCGACGAGGCGGTAGCCGCGCGCGCTCGTGGCGTCGCGCACCCGGTTGACGCCGACGTCGATCACCACCGCGCCCTTCCGGAGCATGTCGCCGGTTAGCGTGCCGGGGCGACCCGCCGCCACCACCACCGCGTCGGCGGTGCGGGTGAAGGCCGCGATGTCCCGCGTCGCCGTGTGGCAGAGCGTGACCGTGGCATCGACGCCCTTCATGGAGAGCAGCACCGAGAGCGGGCGGCCGACGATGTTGGACCGACCGATCACCACCACGTGCCTCCCCTTCAGGTCCATCCCGGCGAACTCGATGAGCTTCACGATCCCGTGCGGCGTGCACGGAAGGAAACACTTGTCGCCGATCATCATCCGCCCGATGTTGACGGGCGTGAAGCCGTCCACGTCCTTCTCCGGCGAAATCGCCTCGATGACGCGCTTGGTGTCGATACCCTTCGGCAGCGGCAACTGCACCAGCACGCCATCGACCTCCGGGTCGGCGTTGAGGCGGGCGATCTCGGCGACGAGCTTGTCCTCGGCAACGCTCTCCGGGAGCCGCACCTCCACCGAGCGCATCCCCGCCTCGGCGCAGGCGCGCTCCTTGGCGGTAACGTAGGAGACGCTGGCCGGATCCTCGCCGACCAGCACCACCGCGAGCCCGGGGGTGACGCCGCGCTCCGCCTTCAGCGCGGCGACATCCGCCGCTATCTCCTCCCTCATGCGCTTCGCGAGCGCCTTGCCGTCTATCAGCTGCATGTTTTCCTCCTTGTTGAAATCACTTCATCCAGATCGCCGCGCCGACCTCTATCTTCGCCGGGTTGATCATCGAGCCCGGAGTCGCCTTGCCTCGCACCACGTAGTAGGTGTTGTCGGCGTTCCACTTTGCCCCGGCGATCTTCATCGCGGTCAGTCCCGGCGAAATGACGCCCCTGCGCGAATAACCCATGGACTTCAGCTCCGCCTCGGTGCGCGGCACCTTCTTCGCCTGCACAACCGGCGGCGGCTTCGGCGCCGGCTGCGGCTTCGCGGGCTGCTGCTTCGGCGGCGTCTTCACTACCTGCGGCTTCGGCAACGGTGCTTTTGCGGGCTGCGTCTTTACAGGCGGCGCTTTTACAGGCGGCGATTTTGCGACCTGCGGCTTCACCGGCGCCGGTTTCGGATAGTGCGAAGCCATGGTGTCGACGCCGCCGTAGAGGACCTTCCTAAGGTACTGGTCGCCCACCACCAGCCGCTTCGCGCGTGTGTCCGGGTCGCTCGCCGGCTTGGTCTTGAGACCCAGGATCCGCCGGATGGTATTCATCGCAAACAGCATGCCGCAGCGCTTGCGTCCGCGATGGCGGTTGCGCTGCCAGCGGTTGGGTGCGCCGTAGGCGACGTGACTATGGCAGACCACGCGGTCGTCGCCAAGCTTGTACATCGTCTTCAGTTCCTTAACCAGCGCGGCGATCGCCCTCAGCTGCACCAGTCCCATGGGCTGGTCGTGGTAGCCGACGCACTCGATGCCGACCGAGAACTTGTCCACGTCCTCCTTGCCGTTCCACATCGAGCGGCCGGCGTGGAACGCCTCGCGGTCGCGGTCGACAATGGCGTAGACGGTGCCGTCCTCGGTGACGCAGTAGTGGGCCTCGCCGCGGTCGCAGAGCTTGTTGAGCGAGCTGCGCGCAGGGGCCTCGGTGGTGTGGAGCACGATGAGCTCGGTCGAGGCGCGCACCGCGCGTTCGGGGTTGCGGGGGCTGCGGTAGCGATTCGAGACCTCGACCGCCAGCGCCGTCCAGCACGACGCAAGCACGACGATGGTCAGCACGGCCGCCGACACGCCCTTCTCGCCTCCGCTACCCATTGTCGTGGAGGTAGGCGGCAACCAGGGCTGACGCCGGCGCCACCAGCACCAGGCCGAAGCTGCCGACCATGGTCTTGACGAACTCGGCCGAAACGAGGGTGGAGTTGATGAAATCGACCGGCGACGTCCCCTGCGCGGCAAAGACCATAAGCAGGGTGAGGTAGCCGCCGGAATAGGCGAGGAGCAGCGTGGTGGTCATCGTGCCGACTACTGCGCGGCCGATCCTGATGCCGCTCATAAAGAGCTCGCGGCGGCCGAGACCGGGAGAGTGCCTGGCCACCTCGGAGACACCGGCGGAAATGTCCATCGCCAGATCCATCACCGCGCCGGAGGAGGCGAGCACGATGGCACCGAAGAATATGTCCTGGAGGTCCAGCCCCGAGAACCCCGAATAGAGCAGCTGCTGCGCAAATGGCATCGTCGCGCCGTTGACGTTCATGACGCGCCCGAAGAAATGGGCAAGCGCCAGCGAGGCGACGACGCCAAGCATCGCCCCCGCGAACGCGCTAATGCCCTTCCTCGTCCATCCCGCGACAAGATACATTATGACGCCAGTCAGCACGGCGACCGCGGCGAACACCACCGTCGACGCGTGCCATCCGGCAAGAACGAGCGGTATGAGGAGCTTCCACACGACAAGGCAGCTGAAGACGAAGCTGAACAGCGCCTTCAGCCCGGTCCAGCCGCCGAACACGCAGAGAAGGACGCAGAAGCCGACGAAGAACGCAAAACCCCAGCCCATGCGCCAGTGGTCGCGGGCGACGAGAATGTCGCCGCCCGCCGCGTTCGGCGGCAGGACGACAAGCGCGGTGTCGCCAACCGCGAACTTCTTGTCGAGCTCCATCTGTGCGCGCAGTTCGTTCGCAGCCTGGAAGACGCGCCCGTCGGGGAGCCGCACCTTCATGAGCTGGGTGCCGAACTCGACGAGCCCGTGCAGCTGCAGTCCCGAATCGTCGGTCTCGACAACCTCTGCGCAGACGGTCCGCGCCCCGTCGTCCGCAAGCCGCCGCGCCCCCGGCACGAGCAGAAGCGCCGCGCAGCAAATCGCGAGGACGACGACGGGGACGGCTTTCTTCATTCGTAGAAAGCCTTCATTATCCTGGATATGTCGGTGTTCTCGATAAAGCCGGTGAACTGCTCGGCGCAGCGGCCCTTGGCGGTCGTGAGAACCGGCATCGCGGTGTGGGCGCCGGAGCTCCAGCCGATGCCGCACTTGTGCGACATCACGACGCGGCACTCGCCGCCGAGGAGATAGCGCTTCTCGCCGTCGTACTTTGAATTCTCCTCGATCTTGGACTTGTGGAACTGGACATCGTGGTCGAACGCCGCAACGATGCCCTTCAGCTCGGCCTCGGTAAGCACCATGCCGTCCTTCTTGGCGTCGCCCTCGAACTTGAAGCCGAACGCCTCGGCGATTATCGGCTTGACGTCGTCGAACGAGAGGTCTGGCTTGGCCCTGAACGCGGCGTCGACCCTCTCGCCGAACTTGCCGACGGACATGGTCTGGTTCACGAGGCGGTCCATGTAGAGCGCGTAGCCGGTCCCCGCAAAGCCCATCGACATGCCGCCGGTCTCGTGGTCGCCGGTGACGACTACGAGCGTGTCGTCGGGATGCTTTTCCTGGAATTCAAGCGCCACCTTGACCGCCGCGTCGAGCGCCAGGACGTCGCGGAGGTTCGTCGCCGCGTCGTTGGCGTGCCCGGCCCAGTCGACGCGGCCGCCCTCGGCCATGATGAAGAAGCCGCTGTCGCCGTCGAGCATCTCTGCCGCCTTGGCGACCATCTCGGCGAGCGTCGGCTGGGAGCCGTCGGCGTCAATCGTGTACTCGAGCGCGTAGTTCGTGAACTTGGTGAACACCTTGCCGTCGCCGGGCTTGAGCGCAAGGAACTGGTCCTTCGTCTCGACGATCTTGTAGCCCTTGGAGCGGACATACTCGTAGGCGTCGCCGCATTTCGCGTACTGCACGTGGTTCGTGGAGTTCTTGGGCGAGACGTCGAGGCCGCCGCCCGCGAAGAAGTCGAACCCGGAGTCGGCGAGGTCGATGGAGATCCCATAGGCGTCGCCGCGGTTGTTGCGGTGGGCGTAGAAGCCGGCCGGCGTCGCGTGCGTGATCGTCACGGTCGTCACGATGCCGACCTTGACCCCCGCCTTCTTCGCGGCAACGGCGGAGGAGTACACCGGCTTTCCCTCGGGGTCGACGCCGGAATAGTGGTTCTTCGTCTTGGCGCCGCAGGCAATCGCCGTCGCCGCCGCCGCGGAGTCGGTCACGAGCGAATCCGCCGAGCAGGTGCGCGTCATCGCGCTGAACGGCAGAGAGTTCATCGCCAGCGATCCGGCCCCGCTCTTGCGGGAGAACTCCTCGGCCGTCATCCGCTGGGGGACGGACATCCCGTCGCCGATGAAAAGGAACACGTACTTCGGCGTCGCGCCGAAGGCGGTGCACCACGCCATCACCGCCGTCGCAGCAACTGCAAGCGTCTTGACCTTGAACATCGCCAGAACCTCCCTCTTGTCTTTCAGCGTTTGATCACGTAGGACCCGGCCGGATACTCCTTCGACTCGGTCTCGCCCGGCAAAGTGACGCGCGCGACCGCGCCCGTGGGGACGGTGAACTCCCAGATCCAGGTCTCGCCCTCGTACCTCCACGCGCTCGTCACCAGGCCCGCGGCGGAGCGGTAGGACGCCTTCACGGAGCCGAGGCGGCGGTCCGGGATCGGCTTCATCACGATCGTCTTGAAGCCGGGCGAAGCAGGGTCAGCGGCGATGCCGGCGGCGCGGCGGTAGATCCACGCCACCACCTGGCCGTAGGCGTAGTGGTTGAAGCTGTTCATCCCGACGGGACCGAACCCGCGCTCCTTGACGTAGCCGTTCCAGCGCTCCCAGATCGTAGTCGCGCCCTGGTCGACGGAATAGAGCCAACTCGGGAACTTGTGGCTCAGAAGCAGCGTGTAGGCGAGGTCCGCCATGCCGTTGTCCGCAAGGACGTCCATCACGAAGTGCGAGCCGAGGAAGCCGGTCTTGAGGACGCCCTTGACGCGCTTGCGGTAGCCGGCCTCGTCGATCTCGCTCTCGCCCTCGATGAGCTCCCTGAGGTGCGCGGCAATTGCGGCGCGCTGCTCGCCCTCGACGACTCCGGTCGCGAGCGCCATCACGTTCGCGGTCTGGAGGCCCGCGATCTCCTTGACGAGGCGGCCAGTCTTCTTGTCGAAGAACCTGTCCTTGATCTGCGCGCGAGCCTTCTCGCCCATCGCGGCGTACTTCTTAGCGCCGGCCTCGTCGCCCACGCCCTTCGCCATCGCGGCCATCATGTCGCTGTCGAGCGCCCAGTAGCAGGAGTAGAGGAAGTCCCAGTAGAGGACCGCCTCCGGCTTGATCGAGCCGTCGGGGCTGCGCATGCGGTTGCTGCACGACTCGAGGTCCTCGAACGAAAGCCAGTCGGCCCACTGGTAGTTGTGGTTCTCGTCGATGAGCTTCGAGTGTTCGCATCCGGTCTCGTCGAGGCGCTTCATGTACTTCTCCATCGACGCCCAGTTCTCCTTCACGATCTCGGCGTCGCCGAACTGCTTGAACATCTCGAACGGCACCACGATCCCCGCGTCGGCCCAGCACATGCGCATGTAGGCGGTGCTGCCGTACTGCGCGAGCGGCGCGACGCCGGGATAGCCGCCGCGCTTGTCCTGGGTGTCGCGCATGTCGCGCATCCACTTGCGGAAGAACGCGGAGGTGTCGGCGTTGAAGGCGCCGGTCTCGGTGAACACCTGGGTGTCGGCGGTCCAGCCGAGGCGCTCGTTGCGCTGCGGGCAGTCGGTCGGCACCGAGAGGTAGTTGGAGAGCTGCCCCCAGTAGACGTTGGCGATGAAGCGGTTGAGCGACTCGTCGCCGGTCGAGAGGCTGCCGGTCTCCATCTCCCTGGTGATCGAGGAGACGGGGACGGACCGCAGGCACTTGATCACAACCGGCTTGTCAGCGGTGATCGAGACGTAGCGGTAGCCGAAGAAGGTGAACCGCGGCACATAGAGCTCGTCCTTCGCCGTCGCGAAGGTGTAGACCGCGCGCATCCCCTGGGCCGGCACGCGCAGGTTCTCGCGGTAGACCGAGCCGCCGGGGCCGTCGTTGCCGCGGCTGCGCTCGCCGTTCATGTCGTTGAGCATCTCGCCGGGGAGGCAGGTGAGGGTGGCACCTGGCTCGGACTTCATCAGGAACGCCGGCACCGCCGCGCAGTTCTGGCCGAAGTCAACGACGAGCGTCTCGCCGGGCTCGACCTCGAGCGCCGCGGCGGGGTCGAAGACGCGGGTCTTCACTACCTTGCCGAAGACGTTCTTCGCCTTGTCCTCGCCCTCGACGCCCTTCCAGCAGTACGCCTCGACCGGCTTGAGCGCCAAATCGCCGCGGAGGACGACCTCGGCGCCGGCGGTCGGGAAGATCTCGCCCTTGAACTCCTTGTTCTCCTCGGGCGTGACGAAGTCGTCCGCGCCGAAGTACGGCTGGGCGACGCGCGCGTCGTACTCCTCGCCGTCGAAGATAGCCGCGTGCTTCACCGCGCCGGCGACGCCGCACTTCCAGTCCTTCAGGTTGGTGCCGAAGAGCTGCTTCTCGCCGTTCGCGAACTCAAGCTCGACGACCGAGCGGAAGGCGCTCTTGCGGCCGATGAAGTTGACGATCTTGTCGCGCCACCAGCCGGCGGAGACCTCGGCGGCGAAGAAGTTCTCGTCGCCGGCGCCGGTCTTCACGAGGTCGGTGACGTCGTAGGTGAAGGAGTACTTGGTCTTCTCGTTGTGGGTGAAGCCGGGCTTGAGGAAGTCGCTGCCGACGCGCACGCCGTTCACGTAGACCTCGTAGACGCCGAGGCCGGCCGTCATCCAGGTGGCCTTCTTCACCTTGGCGGCGTTCGCGAGCCTGCCCACGAACCAGCTGGTGCCGTCGGCCGCGCGCTGGACCTTCTTCTGCCACCAGTCGTCCGGCACCGTCGGCGCGCCGGGGACGCTGATCCAGACGCTCTCCTTCCACGCCGCGTCGTCGAGCGCGGCGACGCGCCGGCCGCCGGAGGGCTCGCATCCGGACGCCAGCGCCGCCAACGCGGCGACGCCGATCACGATGGTCTTGTTCATTTCGCGTTTCCTTCCTTTTGCTTTGAAGCCTTCTTCGGCGTCGAGCTCGTAACCTTCACCGCGCCGGTGGCGCCGGGGCGCGGACGGGACTGGTCGGACTTCACCGAGACGCTGCCGCGCAGATCAGAGAAGAACCGCTGCGTTCCGTCCCAGGCGCGCGCGAAGCTCTCGGGCGAGGCGGTCCGCCACGCCCAGAGCGACACCGCCACGGCAAGGACGACCGACACGGCAAAGGAGACGGCGCTCCCGCGCCTGCGGCCTGGTGTCAGCTTCTTTGGGCGCGGCTCCGGCTTGGGCGGCTGCAGCCGCCCCTTCTCGTCCACCGTGCCGAATCGAGAATACTCCATCTCCGTCCCTCCGTCCTAGAAATCGCTCGCGTCGCACACGAGCGAGTCCATGATGTAGTTCTTGCGCTCGGGCGTGTTCGCGCCCATGTAGAACTTGATCGTCTTCTCGACGTCGACGTCGTCCGCGCAGGTGACTGGCGTCAGCCGCATGTCCTCGCCGATGAAGTCCTTGAACTCCTTGGCGTTCAGCTCGCCAAGTCCCTTGAAGCGGGTGGTCTCGCAGCCGCGGCCGCACTTCGCCTGCGCCGCGAGCTTCTCCTCCTCGGAGAAGCAGTAGTACTGCTCCTTCTTGTTGCGCACGCGGAAAAGCGGCGTTTCCAGGATAAACACGCGGCCGTCCGTCACCAGCTGGCGGTAGAAGCGCATGAAGAAGGTGGCGAGCAGCATCCGGATGTGGAGCCCGTCCACGTCGGCATCGGTCGCGAAGATGATCTTGCCGTAGCGGAGGCGCTCGAGCGACTCATCCACGTCGAGCGTCTTGATGAGGTTGAAGAACTCCTCGTTCTTGTAGAGGACGTCCTTGCCGACGCCGCAGGTGTTGAGCGGCTTGCCGCGGAGGAAGAACACCGCCTGGTTGAGCGCGTCGCGCGCGTTGCCGAGCGTGCCGCCGGCGGACTTGCCCTCGGTGAGGAAGATCATGGTGTCGTCGCCCTCGGGGCGGCCAGTCTTCTTGTTGATGCGGTCGAGGCGCAGGTGGTTCTTCGAGTCCTTCAGCTGCGGCACCCGCACCGACACCGCCTGCGAGCGCTCGCGCGCCTGCTTCTTGATGGTGTTGAGCTGCGAGCGGATCTTGCCGGTCTCCTCGATCTTGGCGATCAGCCGGTCGGTCTCGGACGGCGAGCGGTGGAGCGCGGCCTCGATCTCCTTCTTCATCTCGGCGACGAGCTCGGCGCGGATGTCGTTCATCACGAACTTGATCTTCGTCTGCCCCTCGAAGACCGGGTTCATGATCCTCACCGAGACCGCGCCGATGAGCCCGTCGCGGATGTCGTCGCCGTCGAACTTCTTCTTCGGGTCGTAGTCGTTGAGCGCCTTGGTGAGCGCCTCCTTGAAGGCGGTGAGGTGGGTGCCGCCGTCGGTGGTGTACTGGCCGTTGACGAAGGTGTGGTATTCCTCGCCGAAGCGGTTGGTGTGGGTGAAGATGATCTCCAGCGACTTGGTCTTCACGTGGAACGGCTGGTAGAGCTTCTCGAACTGCGCCTCGTCGGCGATGAGGTCGGCAAGCCCCCGGTCGGAGCGGATCTCCTGCCCGTTGAGGACGATGGTGAGCCCGGCGTTCACGTAGCAGTACATCTTCATGCGCCTCAGGACATGCTCCTCGCGCACCTTGAAGTGCTTCAGCACCTTGACGTCGGGCTTGTAGCGGATGAAGGTTCCGGAATGCTCGCCGGTCTTGTCCCTCCCTCGTTTCTTCGACTTGAGCCGCCCTTCCTCGAAGTACGCCTCGGAAAACTCGCCGTCGCGGAAGCTCCGCACCTCGAAGAACTCCGAGAGCGCGTTCACCGCCTTGGTGCCGACGCCGTTCATGCCGGCGGAGAACTGGTAGTTCTCATTGTCGTACTTGCCGCCGGTGTTCATCTGCGAAACGCAGTCAACCACCTTGCCAAGCGGAATGCCGCGGCCGTAGTCGCGCACCGACACCTCGCCGGTCGCATAGTCCACCGTCACGTTGATGCGCTTGCCGAAGCCCTGCCCGAACTCGTCGACCGCGTTGTCGATGACCTCCTTCATCAGGATGTAGATGCAGTCATGGTACATCGCGCCGGTGCCCGGCTCGCCCACGTACATCCCGGGACGCATGCGGATATGCGTCACCGGATCAAGGGTCTTGATACTGGTGTCTCCGTATTCCTTCGCCATAATGTATGTATTATACCAAAATATGCGCCGCGCGGCGGCGTCCTGGCCGTCATTCAAACCGCATGCCGACGTCATCGACAGAGAAGGCGTAGACGCGCGAGTCCGGCGACGGCGGGTCGCTCTCAAGCGTCGCGCGGACACGCCGCGCGTCGGCAGCGCTCTTCGCGATGATGTACATGAAGCCGCCGCCGCCAGCGCCGGTCAGCGTCACCGCCGAGGCGCGGTCGCTGATGAGGTCGACGATGTCGTCCACCTTCTCGTTGGTGGAACCGGCGTCAAGAAGGCGCTTATCCCGCCAGTAGCGGTTGACGCATGCGGCAAACGCGTCAAGGTCGCCGCGCCCGAGCGCCTTGGCCGCCGTCTCGGCATTGCGCTTGAGCGCGTCCACCAGCGTCTTCGCAAATCCGTGGGGATTCTCGGCGTAGAAGCCAAGGACACGCCGAAGGACGTTTCGCGCCATCCGCTTCTGCCCGGTAAAAAAGAGGAGGCTGCGCTGCATCAGCTCGCGCATCGCCTTCGGCGGGATCGCGACCGGCTTTACCGACACCTTCTGATCCGCACCCGGCTTCGAGCGCATCATCTTCACCCCCGGCGTCATGCCCGCGAACTGGTCTTCCCAGCCGCCGCCGGTGCGCATCTCACGCTCAAGCGCGAGCGTGAGCGCGCCGACCCGTTCGACATCGACCTTGGCGCCGCGCACGAAGCCGACTTCCATTGCCTGGAGAATCGCGGCTATCGTCGCCGCGCCGAGGATGGACGAGGTGCCCATTCCGCTCCCCTTCGGGAGGTCGGCGCTGATGACGATGTCGAGGCCAGCCGAGCCGAACTTGAAGCCGCAGACTGCAAGCGCCGACTTGACAAGGCAGCACCAGTCGCCGGGATCGGAGTGGTCGGCGACTTCGCGTGCGGACTTGAGGAGACGGCTCTTGCCAAGATCACGCGAAATCACCTTGACCAGCCGGTCACGCCGCGGCGAGACTGTCACCTCGATCGGACGCACTCCGTCGAGCCGCACCGCGGCGGCAAGCACCGTTCCGCCCTCCAGCTCGCAGATGGGCGGCGTATCCGACCAGCCGCCGGCAAGGTCGATGCGCACCGGCGCGGTTACGCGCACGCACTTGGCGGCGGGCGCGCGCGCGCGTAGGGCGAGCAGCCGACCGTGGTCGACGCGCGGCATCTTCTCGCCGAGGCGATGGAGCTCCCAAAGTCCGTCGTCCTTAAAGCTGTCGTCGATGCGGTAGCGGAGGTGATACCACCCCGACTTGCCGACGGGCAGCGAAGTGAGGCACTCGCCTTTCTTGAGCCGCACCGGGCCGTACTCCGCCGGCACATTGGTGACGACGTTGTCCCCGCCAAGCGTCTCCACCGGCGCCTCCACTCCGTCGACAAGCGTCGTCGCGCCATTCGGTTCCTCATGGCCAAGCAGCTTCAAGAGCTCGCGCGACGAGCCGATGTGGAAAAAGCCGCACCTCGGCGCCACCGAAACCGCGAATGGCGAAAAACCCGAGAGCAAAAGACGAGGGAACTCCTCGTAGATGTCGCCGGCAATCGGCAGCGTCCGCATCTTCGCCGCCGTCGGCCAGTCGATGTGCATGATGCCGGTGTCGACAAGGAACCGTCCGCGCGCTACCTTCGGCTTCTGCAGAAAACCCTCCACCCGCGCTGGCGCTCCGCCCTTCTCGGGCTTGGCCACGTACACCCCATGGCGCTGTGCCTGCCAGGGACCGTCGGGATAGGCGACGCCGGTCACACCTTTCGCGGCAAAACGGACAGCCTTGGGGTTCAGCCGCGGCACCACGTCTCCACAGCAGACAATTACGCCCGGCGACGACGGCAGCGCGTCCATCGCGTCCACGATGTGATCGAGCATCGGGCGTCCGTCCGGCATCGGCACGAATGCCTTGCCCATCGCCGCATAGGCAGGAGTGCGCTTGGCGTCCCCGCCGGAATGGCAAATAAGCACTCGCCCGGAGCCAATGTGCTTCCGCGCGAGGATCCTGAGCACGTTCACGGTCGCGCCCAGGGAACCAACTCGGCGGTCGCCGGGATCTGGAACAACAAGAAAGCCCTTGCGCCCACGCAACTGGGCGCTGTATCCTTCCGCCTGGGCACGATTGGCGGCAGTGACAATGACAAGGTCAAACATAGGAGTGAATTATATCATATATCTCCGAGAGAGTACGAACAGAATTGAGCCGCGCGCGCAGCTTCGCCGCGCCCGGCCGCCCGTTGAAGTAGCGGAAGAGGTGAGTGTGCATCTTGACCGCGGCGAACGAGTCCGGCGGCGGCACGTGATCGCGCGGATAGGCGGCGGCGAGGCGGTCGCGGAAGTCGAGGAGATACCGGAGGTGACGCCCGCAGAGCGCGGCGGGCGATTCTGCCGGCGGCTCGTCCCCCTTGAGACGGGCGAAGATGAACGGATCCGCGAGCGCCGCCCTGCCGATCATGATTGCGTCGACGCCGGTCGCCGCCATCGCCGCGGCGCTCTTTGCGTCCACGACGCTGCCATTGCCAGTCACCGGCACCTTCGCGCGCGCCACCGCCTCGGCAAGCAGCTCCAGGTTCGTCGCGCCGCCGTGCATCTGCGAGGTGAAGCGCGCGTGAAGCGTGATGCCGACTGCCCCGGCGCGCTCCGCCGCGTCGATCAGCTCAAAAGCAAGGACTCGGTCGGGCCGGGGGCCAAGCCTGGTCTTGAGCGTGACCGGCAGCACCGTATGCTCCTTCATCGCCCGCAGGAGGCGATACACCTTCGCGGGATCCTCGGCGAGCTTCGCCCCCGCGCCCTCCCGCACCACCTTGCGCACCGGGCAGCCGGCGTTGAGGTTGACCTCGCTGAAGCGGTCAGGCACCACGCCCGCCGCGTACGCGACGTCGCTTTCCTCCGCGCCGAAGATCTGGCAGCCGAGCGCGCCTTCGCCGGGCATCGTCTCCATCAGCTGCCGCGTCGGCGACGAGCCGTGGGCAAGCCCCGCCGCGCTTACCATCTCGGTGTAGGCGAAGTCCGCCCCGCCCTCGAAGCAGAGGCGGCGGAACGGCGCGTCGGTGAAGCCGGCAAGCGGCGCAAGGACGTATCTCATTTCGACTCTGCGGCCGGGCGCGGCGTCAGCGCCGGGTCGGAATACGGGGCTTTGGGATCCATCCGCGCGAACGACGCATACGACGGCGCGCCCCAGCCGGTGCCGGGGTTGCGCGCAAAGAGGGCGATGTCGACGCGGTTGGTCGGGTTGAGCCGGCTGGCGCGGATCTCCACCACCGCCTGGTCGCGGCCGATCGGCGTCAGCGTCGCCTCGCGCTCGGTTCCGTGGGTGCGCACGAACTTGTATTCCTTCGCGCCGCCGGACGCCTTCAGAACGAACACGCGCTTCTCCTCCGGCGCGCGCAGGACGTAGGACCACGCGAACTGGGTCGAGTAGACGAGCTCCGGCCACGCCGTCGGCGACGTCTCGGACACCGACTCCACCCAGAGCACCGCAAGCGGCGGCACGCTGCCAGCGGTCAGCGCGGCGGCGGCGGCGGCGAGACGGTTGGTCTCCACGCCGCCGACCGGCAGCGCAGTCGGGTGCGCGAGCGGCGTGAGGTAGTCGTCCTCGCCGTTCACCCCCTTGAGCGACTTGCGGATGAGCGTCATCACCGTCGGCGCGAAGAGCCGGTTCGCCACAACCGCACGCTTCACGTCCGGCTTCATCGAGCGCGACGCCAGCATCGCCGCGGAAAGATACGGAAGATCCGACCAGCTCTTTCCAGCGGTGGTCAGCCAATAAGGGGTGATGGACGCGAAGACGTCACCGTTGGTGCCGACCGGCGCGGTGTCCGCATTGGCGGGGATGACCCAGATCTGGTTCGAAAGGTAGAACTTGCGCATCGCCTTGAGCCGGAAGGCCTGCGTGGTGGTCATCGCGCGGGAGATGGAACGCCAGAACTTGCCGGACGTCGCCTCGGTGTATGCCCGCGAGCAGTTGCCGAAGAGCGGATAAGGGAAGCAGATGTTGGGCTCGCCGATGTCCATCTGGCGGCGGCGCCCCTCCTGGTCGAAGCGCACCTCGGTGCCGCCGGGGAAGTCGCCGGCGCGCGGACGCGAATGGTCGCCGTCGCGGTTCATGTAGAGGTCGCCGGCATTGCCGCCGCCTGCTCCCGGCGCGAGCTTGAGCTTCGCATCGAACGAGCCGGTGTCAAAATCCCAGGCAAGGTTCTGCTCGCCCAGCGCAACCGGCGTGCCCATGACCCCTGTCGCGGCGACGACCGCCATCGGCCCCGCGAGAATCGGACGCGACTTCATCATCTTCGCGTATTCGACAAGCTGCCCGAAGCGGCGATTGTCGGCGAGGCGCCTGAGGTCGGTGTCCCTGGCGATTGCCGCGTCGTCGCGGTAGCCAAGGTCGATTGCCTTCTCGAGCTCGTCAAGCGCCTCTTCCGCACGGCCGGGGTACCACGCAAGCGAACAGGCGTGGTTGTAGCGCCAGGTCGGGTCGTCTGGAAGGAGCTCCATTCCCTTGCGGCTCGTCTCCTCCATCGTGGCGGTGTCGCCCTCGCGGACGGCGGCGGTGAACTGCTGCCGGAGGGCGTCGTGCCTAAGCTGCCGCTCGGGATAGTCCCAAACCGACAGCGCGGCCAGCAATGCGAAGAGAACGCCCATCAGTTCTTGAGGCGCATCCAGCTCGGGAGCCTCACGAGCTTCGCCTCGCGGCTCTGGTTGGTCTCGACCGAACCGACAGTGCCGATGGACGGCGACTCGAGCGTGGCAAGCCGGGCCATCAGCGCCTGCTTGCCGATCGCCTCGCGCTGGCGCATCTCCTCGCAGCGCTGGCGTTCGTTCAAGAGCTCCTTCTCGGCGAGCTGCAGCTTCTCGCGCAGGTGCTCGGCCTCCTCGCGCAGCTCCTTGACGTCGCGGAGCCCCTGGTCCGAGCGCGCGCGGTCGGCCTGCTCGCGGCGGAGGTTCTCAGAAAGCGAGCGTATCTTCGCCTCGCTGTCGAGCATCGCCTTCTCGTGCAGACGCCGAAGTTCGTCGAGCTCGTTCCGCAGCTGCGCCGTGCGCGGGTCCTCCGGCCGCTGCACCAGCGCGCGGCGGGTCATCTCCTCGATGTTGCCGCCGGAGCGGCGGAGGATTTCGCGGCGGCGCTCGATCAGGCGGTCTGCGCGGGCCTGGTGGCGGCGGCTGAACTCCTCGAACTCCGCCTTTTCGCCGGCAATCACGCCGTCGAGCTCCGAGATCTCGTCCTGCATGATCTTGAACACCGCGGCCTGGGTGTCGGCGATCTCGCTCGCGGCAGCCGGCAGGCGCTTGAGCTCGTCCTCCAGCGCCACAACCTGCTCCGAAAGCTTGCCCGCGCGCGCGTTCGCCTCGCGGATCTCGCCGGCGTAGACATCGCGCTGGGCGACAAGCGCCTCGTTCTTGGCAACGAGCTCGGCACGCTCGGAGGCGGCGGTCTTCATCGACTCGTCAAGCCGGCGCTGGAGGTCGGCGGTGTGGCGCCGCTCCTCCTCGAGGAGCCCTTCCAGTTCCTTGACGCGCGACTCGTCCACCACCACCTTCTCGACCACCTTCTCCACGATCTTCTCCACCGGCACCTCGACGCGCACTTCCTTCTCGACGATCTTCTCCACTACCTTCTCCTCCGGCGCGACGGCCGGCGCCGCCGGAGACGGCGCGGACTCCTGCTTCGGTTCCGGCGCGGGGACGCTTTCCGCCGGCTCCTCGAACGGCGGACGCACCTCGACAATCGACGCGGTCGGCGGCAGCCTGCCGCTGGCAAGCAACGCCTCCGCCGCCGCCTTGTTGAAGGGGCCGCGCGGATTGCCGTCCCCGATGTCGATCGAGAAGCGCATGTCCAGGAACGGGACGTCCTCCACCCGACGCCAAACCAGTTCGTCCGAAGACACCTCCTGTCCGGGCTGGATGCGTCCCATCCTCGCCCACTCCACCAGCCGAGCCTCTGGCTCCGGGCCAAAGGTCTCGTCCTGCGTACGCAGCCACCATTTAGTTTCGCTCATCGGCTTTTACCTCCAAAGATTTTACCCATGCCAAAACGCCGTCCGCGCATCAGCTCCTGCCGCGCTGCCCTCTCCAGCGCGGCAAGCCGCGCGCGGTCAAGTCCGCCGAAGCGCAGGTCGGCGATCTTCGGCGGCGGCTCGCCAGGCTGCGGCTGCGAATCGTCGGGAGGCGGCAGAACCTCGACCACCTTCTCGACCGGGACTTCGACGCGCACTTCCTTCTCCACCACCTTCTCGACGATCTTCTCCACCGGAACCTCGACGCGGACTTCCTTCTCGACAATCTTCTCGACCGGCACCTCAACCACCTTCTCGAC
>Ga0310786_10004500_pt1 | contig 19416 bp, 24 predicted proteins | sample AusTroGonzalo_MG_FD_203881 | JGI IMG/M metagenome (GOLD analysis project Ga0310786, IMG submission 203881) | Bovine rumen microbial communities from tropical cattle in Woodstock, Queensland, Australia - Gonzalo_03 (v2) (version 2) | ecosystem: Host-associated > Mammals > Digestive system >... | reverse complement strand
GATGATGAGTGGCATACATAACCCTCTGACCGCCCTGAGCCTTCTTTGACTTGGTTTTTTCGTCCTGGATGACAAGAGTCTGATAATTTGCGAAGAGGAGCATATCCGCCCATTCCTTCACCATCGGGGCCGCCTTCTTTGACAGTTTCATTTCCCATCTATCATATGCGCCCATCTCGTCCGGCTGTTCAAACTTGCGCATCTGAGCATGTGCAGTGAGTACAGCGTTCACGCCCTTCTTTGTGCATTCTTCCAGCTTGTCAAGAAGCCTCTTGAACTCTTCCTGAACATAAACATAACCTTTGCCATAGCCGATGTCCTCAATACCGTTCACTGCTTTCGCACGACACACTTCCTTGATGCAAAGCATTTCAGCCCAGTCAGCAGTATCGACTACGATGGTCTTGTAACCTTCCTTGACTGCTTCGTCAATCTGGCTGAATACATCCGCCCACGTTTCAGTGCTTTCGAATCTCTCAACGTCCATGTACTTTGTCGAGCCTTCGGCATCTATAAATACCGGATTCGGAAACTTGCTCGCAAATGTGGACTTGCCTATTCCTTCAGGTCCGTAGATAACGACCTTCTTAGGCTGATTTGTTATCCCTTTGATAATTGCCATAACATCCCTCCTTAAAATTTTACATCAAACTGTCCGGGTACTTCCTCGACAGTGATCACGTCCTCAGGCAGCAGGTCTCCGGTTTGCGTGTTTACGACTTTTCCGTCAACTATCTCGCATTCCTTCTTGTACCCTGCCCAGTCAACTTCTTCCTTGACCTTCACGAACTCGGGCATATCGTTCGCCTTGACATATGCCAGGAGCTTGTCCTTATCCGGGGACATCTTCTGTGCGGGTTTCTTGAATATCAGAGAGCCGGAGAGGAGCTTGTACGTTTCCTGAGTCTTTGTCTCCTTGTGTTCCACAGTATTGAAATATTCAAGCAGCTTTCCTTTGAGATACCCGGTACTGCTTTCACATCTCGAAACGCTCTGTTCAATCTTCTTGTTAAGCTCTGCAATTTCTGCCTTTGCCAGTTCGACCAGCCGGTCACATTCTTCGGTTTCCTTCCTGATCTGCTTCACTGCCCATTCGGCGAGCTTGTCAGAATCAATCACGAACTCGTCTTTTTCTTCGTTTTCTTCGTCTTCCTCAATGTCCCATATGTCGCATTTTTCACAATCTATCATAGATATCCTCCTCGTCTCTTTCTACTTTTGCCAAACCAATAACAGATAAAACCAAAATGATGAGCCAGAACACAAACCGGACCGTACCTTCATATAAAGTCAAAGAGTCGCAGTCAACAGCACCGGCCACACCGATGATCATAATGATGGATAAGAATATTCCCATGATAGAAAATAAGGAAATAAGGTCATCCAATGTCAATGCGTCTTTCTTATGCATAGACTTCCTTCCTTTCTGCCAACGTCGTCAGCCACTTCTCAAAATCCTCTAACTTAACCCACCAAGTCCCTCCGGGCTTCTTCTGGAAGAACGGAGATCCTTCCATATGCTCGAACTGCCTGATCGTGGATTCCGGGAAGCCTCTTTTCGTCAGCTCTTTTGCTTTGATGTACATAACGCTCCTTCCTAATCCTACGATATTATAGGATTATCCCTCAAAAAAAATATTGTCCATAGGCACACCAGACAGCTCCGCCATCTTCTGAACGTGTTTCAACTTAGGACTGCTTTTTCCGAGTTCCCAGTTTGATACAGTCTGCGAATCAACGCCAAGAGCCTGCGCCCATTCGGCCTGCGTCATTTTCGCATTCACCCTCACTGCTGCCAAACGTATTTTTACGTTTTCTGCCATCGTCTCACCTCCCTTCGAGGAATACTATACTACGATATCGTAGGATTGTCAATATAGAATTACAAAAAATTTTATAATTACTATTGATTTTTTGCGAATTATATCCGATAATATAATCGGACACACTTTGGACGAAAGGAGACGGAAAATGACAGACAAAGAACAACGGCAGATATTCGGAGAAAATCTAAACTACTTTATTACACTAAAAGGGAAGACTCAGGGAGAGGTTGCGGACGATCTTGATATCCCCAGAACAACATTCAATACGTGGTGCGTCGGGAAAGTCATTCCCGGATTTAAGACATTAAACATTCTTGTGGAGTATTTCGGCTGCTGGATCTCCGATCTAGTGAATGAGCACTCAGAGAACTTCGACAACGAATATCAACTCAGGAAGATAATGGAGAAACAGCATGATAAACAGTTCATCAATAGGCTCTTAGCGTATGCTAAGTTTTTGGAACAGAACCCGGAGGAATAACCTATGGCAAAATACACGAAGCAGAAAAGCGGCCTATATAGGACCACAGTGATGATAGGCTATAAGCCGGACGGCAAGCCCATCAAGAAATATCTATCGGCACCCACCATCAAGGAACTGGAGCAGAAGGTCTTTGAGGCAAGGAATGACCTCTCGAACGGACTCATACTCACAGAGTCGGTCACGTTCGGATCCTACGCTGACAAATGGCTGAATATCTACAAGGCCAGCAAGTCCATCCAGACGAGGAATATGTATTCCCGGGTATTCAAGTACCTGTCCGGAATCTGGCAGACTCCAATCAAGAAGGTTAACCGAATGATGCTCCAGCAGATCATAAACGACAACGCAGCACATCCAAGGACGTGCGAGCAGATACTCCTCACAGTGAAACAGATATTCCGTTCTGCGCAGGATGACGGTATCACCGGCAGGAGCCCATGCGTCAGTATAGAACTCCCGAGGCACGTGCCGAAGGAGAAAAGGGCACTCACGGACGAAGAAAAGCAGAAGCTCCGCTCCGCTATCCTTCAGCCTCAGGAAAGGCTCATGCTCCTCATCCTCTACGGTACCGGATGCCGACCTGGTGAAGCCTATGCGCTCACGAAGTCAGATTTCGATTTTTCTACCGGAACGATATACATCAACAAGAGCGTGAAGTATGATCATTCGACATTTTATGGAGTCGATGTTCCTAAAACTAACTCGTCAATCCGCTCCGTGTACGTCTCAGAATCGATTTGCAGAGCCTTAAAGAAGTTAGTCGATAAAATACCCACCGAGAATGTTTTAGGCGGCAATGCGGGCGAGATAATGAACAAGAACAAGTACGAGACGATATTCAAGCGGATACTCCGGAAGGCTGGCCTAAAAGATTCAGGAATAACACAGTACACCTTCCGCCACAACTTCGCCACGGAATGCTACTACAACGAGATAAGCCTCAAGGAATGCCAGAGGATGATGGGGCATAAGTCCTATAAAATGGTCTTAGAGGTATATAGCCATCTGGACCAGAAAAAGGAGAACACCAGGTCGAAAATGTCATCGATGGTCATCTGATCTTGTGCAACTTTTTGTGCAACTCTGCAACTCTTGTGCAACTCAAAAACAAGCAAAAACAGATAGAAACAGACACATGCAAACATAAAAAGAAGAATGCCAGAAGCCTTGATTTCTCTCGGTTTCTGGCATTTCTTCTGGCAAATATTGATTTTATAGAAAGGAGGTGTTTTTGTGACAAATGTCACAAATTTATGGGTTCCTTATACCTTATTTTAAGCCATTTTCAAAGAAAATGTGCAATTCGTGTGCAACTCGCATAAAAACAGATACACACACAAACAGACGGATTATTTCCTTTTTTCCAGTGCCTCGATCTTAGATTCGAGCACCGGGATACGTGTAGCGAAATTATTGTGCTGTCTTACCTCTCGGGTAAGCTCATCAATCTTGGTGTCCGTCACTGCCTGAGCTTTTTCCAGCTCAGCCTTGACTCTCTCCTGATTGATTTCCATCTGATGCAGCATCTTCTCGTTGTTTGATTTATTTGTAAGTATTACGGCTATAATCGAACCGCAGGCTGTGATCAGTGTACCGGCAAAACTCAACCATTCCATTTCCTAACCCTCCAATGCCTTTCTTGTAAGCGGACCGCATATTCCGTCGTCTTCCAGCCCTTTCACTATCTGGAAGCAGGTTATACAGTCAACAGTGGCTTTTCCGCATACTCCGTCAATGCCGCCGTGTGCGTCAATGTCTTCCTGGTATCCGTTCCGGCAGAGCTCGTACTGTACCCACTGCACGCCCTCGCCCTCATAAATGAAGTTCTTGCAGCCCTGCTTCTTTGCGTTGGTCTTACTGGTCACGTTCGATGCTGGCTTTGCAAATGGATTCGTGAGCGGCATACCTTCGACGATTATCGCTGTATGTCCCTTGACCTTCGTCACGATGATGTCCCCGGTGTAGAGCGTAACCCCTGCCTTGTAGGAGATAGTCGGCTCGAACAGTCCTGTTTTCTGCAAAACGCTGACCTCTGTCGCAGTGTAGAAGTCCGGTATCTTCTTTCCGGACACTTCCATCGTGATCTTGCGCACCAGAGAGGAGCAGTCACAGTTACATGGCTCTTTCGTGTCTATCCCTGCCTTTATTATACCATCTCTGTCGCTCTGTGAATAGCCTATATTTATATTATTGCAGGCAACCTTCATCAATGCTGCTGCCTTTGCTGCATGGTCCTTTTTCTTGAACCTGAGGATGTTCCAGCCTTTCTTGTTCGTATAGAAGTCCTGGAGCCTCACTTCGCCGGAGTAGTCGTCAACCTTTTTCTGCTTCTGGTCTCCGGGTTTTCCTCCGGATGATCTTCCGTTCTCATCGCACCACGCATTACCGATTATCACTTTCATCCTTTTCAGCCTCCTTCCCTTCCAGAGCTTCCTTCTTGCCGACCTGAGTACCATAATAAAATGCTATGATAGTCGTGAAGATGCTCAGGAACTGTTCAGCTCCTATCGTGCCTATTATTGACAGATAGGAGAACACTCCGGTGAGTACCAGCGTGACTATGCTTTTCACGTCAATCAGTTTTGCGAGTTTCTTTCCCATAGTATCACTCCTTCCTGTCCTTGTCATCATCGTCAAGGATAGCAAGGTGAAGGACTGCCCATACAACTACCAGGGCGCAGATTATTATTGAAATCGAGCCAAGTACCTCATCCATATCCTTCACCTCACGCTTTCCACTTGTTGCATAGCCTTTCGACTTCTTCCCTGCCATCCATGAGCGATTCTATCTCGTCAATCTCGATATGCTGCATAAGTACGTCTGTCAGCTTCGTGATCATTTTGCCCTGGATGGCAATTATCTCGTTAAGATCGTCTATCAGTTCTAAAAGGTCATCCATTGAGAAGCTCCTTCACGAGCTCCCTGTACTTCTCAGGAACTTCTTCGATTGTCAGTTTGCCTGCTTTTACGAGCTTATAATAAAACTGTACCATTTTTCTTCTCCTTTCATTCGCCCAGTACGATGCTGGTGAGGATGTCGAGTGCCTCTGTAAGATCCTCGATTGTGGTCTCAGGCTCTTCGATCTTGAAATAGCTGTCGAACTGTGCCTCGATCTCTTCCTGTGTGAGCATCGTATGAGGGATATATACCTCAGTGGCAGTCCACATGGTTCCGTCTTCTGTGATTATCTCTTCAATATTTTTTCTGAGCTTTGCTTCAGCTGAGCCGTCATGATGTCTCATGTATGTGATCCTCTCAGGCAGCTCCGAGTACATTACTTTCTCCATTCTGTTTCTCCTTTGCGCTTATTATTCTCTGTGCATATCTGAACACATCCCTCATTCCCGGTCTGTGCCAGTCAGAGTGCTTATAGTATCCTTTGAACGATATGATCCTCTTGCATTGCCGTAGGGATAAACTCCCACGATTTTTGTATCGTATCTTTAATCGCCTTGATTTGATATAATTCCGTTCCCTGATGCTGACCGTTCCCTTGCGGTATATCACGAACCCCATCATGTCGATCTGTCCGAGCGGCTGTATTGCGAAGTTTGGTTTCAGGTCGAACCTGAGCTCTGCCTTTGCATAATCAAATAATATCTTTATGGTCCTGAACAGCTGCTTGCGGTTGCTCCCGAACAGTGCCATATCATCCATGAACATCACCATATGGCTCACAGCCTTGTACTGCTTTCCATGGCTCTTGTAGTGTACGCTCATAGCCTTCTGGTAGAGGAATGAGAGCATATACTGAGCCGCCCACTGTGATATCAGAGAGCCTATCATGAAACCCTCGTATCCGTTTATCTTATGCGTCTTGAACAGTTCTTCCCAGAGCCATAATATGTCCAGATTGCCGCAGTCCCTCTTGAACAGCCTCATGAACACGTCCAGCCTTGCGGATGGAAAACATTTCTTAACGTCCAGTTTGACTACATATGCGCATTTGCTGGTATATCTATATTTATGCTTCTGTGCGTACCTCATCGCCCTGTTGTCCCGGTTGATGTATCTCCTTAACAGCTGCATACCGTACACCTGACCTCTGCCCGGTACTGACGAACACTGCTGGACTGCTATGCGCTTATTGAATATCTCCATACTTGAATGTACGGCTATATAATCAAATATCTGCTGCATAGGTGACTCGCAGCCTATCATTCTGATCTTGCCGGTGGTATGGTCACGCTGCTCACGGATCCGCACCGGCGGAAGTACCAGCTTTTTATCCTTGATCATCTGACATGCTTCCGTGATGATCTTCTCTATCGCAGGAAGGAACGTGGCGAACGCATTGTTCTCTATTGCGTCCGCATATTCTTCCTTGCTGATTCCGTGAGCCAAGAGCATATTCTTGAAGTCGTAGCGTTTCTTGTGTCTCCGCACGCAGTCCGTCACCCATTCCCTGACAGTGTCAGGATCCGTTATGCTGATTTTCTTGCATTTCCTTTTCATCGTATCTCTCTTTTCTTGCTTGAGATATGGCCGGGGTTCGCTTTCCTACTAACCGGCTGCATTAGCTCCCGATTTTCTCCGCAGAGAGGATACGCCATCGTACATATGTACATAAACTTATGTACATACATTCCACAGGTTTGAGAGTCAAAACAAGAAAGGCGAGCGACGTAGTTCCACCTACCGTTCGACAGCGTGTTGTTGCCGTTCAGGTACGAGAGCCCGGCATTCCCAGAGCCGTTGTTCAGGTTGCCGAACGCAAGCAGAGAGAACACAGGGAACGCCCCACACATTCGATGACGCACCCTTAAAAGTTCATAACATTTTCAAAATAATAAATTCAAAGAAGATTTATGGAAAAGGTTATGGAGTCCGCTTGCGGTCAAGCCGCAAGCGTCCCCCTATTACCATTGCAAGAAAGGCGAGCGACGCAGTACCACCAACCGGACGACAGCGCGCCGTAGCCGCCCAGGCACGAGAGCCCGGCATTCCCAGAGCCGGTGGCCAGGGCGCCGAACGCAAGCCATTCAAAGTTTCCTGTTGTAGTTCCGGTCCCTTTTTCATAGAATCCGTCCTTTGTACAGTCGCTTGCAGTTCCGCTCGTAGCGTTCGGATAGAATATCTCTCCATCGAATCCGTGTGATAACACATATCTCCAAGCGTCTGACGAAGGCTGTGCGCACTTCACTGATGATTCGTGCATATTTGCAGTGATCGATGTTGCCTGATCTGCTGCCTTGCGTGCGTACACAGGCACATAATATCCTCCGACTACCTTCTGGATGACATCCGCATATACTTCATATCCGCCGACTGCGTACTCGATGCCCTGCATCATTGCCGGGAATATTCCGTTTCCAGCGTTTACCGGTGAACCATCGTTTCCGAGTACGTTGTCGCAGCTTCCGGCTACCCAGTGATGTGTTGATACGATCGTGGTGCCGTTTGTTGCGTCTCCGTTGCATACTGTTGTGAACGGCTCAGCCACATCGACATATACCGCCTTGTATGCCGTATCGCTGATGGTGACATCCTCAATGGCCGTGATGACCGCTCCGTCCTGTCCTGATATGCTGTATGTACCTGCTTGACCTCTGTCGGCATTCCCGCCGTATGCTCCGAAACATACTGTCGAGCCTACCTGAAGGTTTACGCCCTGGTTAGCTGCCAGGATGAGCCTCTTGACGTTTGATTCTGCCACTTTTACATAATACTGCAAGTTGTAGTTACAACATCCCTGCAATACTCCGTCTGAGGTCAGTGATGCATATTTGATACGCTGCATCCATACCAAGAACGACCAGTCAACGCAAGTCCCTCCGGAATACTGTGTTCCGATGTTGTCCGGAAGTGTCACAAGGCTGTCGTGTGATATGTTTCTTCTCGGTACTACACCCTTGCAGCAGGTCATTTTGCCGTTCACAATGCCTGACATATACTTTGAATGTACTACGAAGCTCCTGACGGTTCCATCAAGTTTTACAGCCTCAGGAAGCGGTACAAGGTTCTCGTATGCGTCAGCATGATCAGCGTAGAAGTAGTCCTGTGAATCCTCTCCGTCAACCTTCTTCACATATCCGGTCTGCTGCATTACTCCGACGAACTTCTCAGGGTTTGATCTTTCAAAATTATCGGTGATTCCGTCAATGGCTGTGATAATGATGTTTCCGTCACTGTCAAGCTCCCAGTTGCAGTCCGTGATAGCAAAGAGCGGATTGCCCTGGTAGTCGTCTCTGTTGGCCGCCGAATCAGTTGAAGGCGTGCACTGGAGATTCAGGTTGTCCCCGAATTTAGTTCCGGATGATGTCACGCTCTCGGTGACTAAGGGGAACGAGCTGCCGCCCTTCCATCCCTGAACAGTGAGCGCATACCATCTCTCGCAGAGCTGTGTGAGTCCGGCAGGAGTCATATTGTTCGCTCCGTTTGCAAAGAACCATTTCTTCATCACCTTTTTGTAGGTCTCTTTTGAGCCGTCAAACTCGGTGATCAGATCCATTGCATTGATGTCGTTCATCCTCTCCAGCTGGTCAACGACCTTCTGGAGCGTTTCATCGAGTGCAATAGGTTTTGTTACATCTGACATTTTTTAGTCCTCCTCTTTAGTTATTATATGTTATGCATACCTTTCCATCCACTACCGACAGGCCGAGAGCATCGAACGTGGTCTTGTCAACCTTTGTGTCGAGCTTTGCCTTTTCTGCGTTGGAATAGTTGTTGTCGGTGTGAACATAATTAGCATCCTGTACAAGGTTCTCAGGCTTGTTTTTGATGAAATCGTCAGCTGACGAATCGCTCTGATTCCAGTCAGACTGTACATTCACCTCGGCACCTGCGGCTATCCCTGCCAGCTTGTTCTTCTCGGTAGTTGTATAGTTATTGTCAGTATGCACATAGCTCGCATCCTGGACTAAGTTCTCAGGCTTATTCTTTATGTAGTCATCAGCTGATGAATTTGCCTGGTTCCAATCCGACTGCACATTGACCTCAGCTCCGGCAGCGATACCGGATAACTTATTTTTCTCTGTGGTCGTGTAGTTGTTGTCTGTATGGACGTATGCCGCATCCTGTACCAGATTCTCCGGTTTATTCTTGATATAATCATCAGCGGAGCTGCTTGCCTGGTTCCAGTCGCTCTGGACGTTTACTTCTGCGCCTGCTGCGATACCGGAGAGCTTGCTTTTCTCGTCTGAGGTATAATTATTGTCAGTGTGGACATAGGAAGCGTCCTGAACGAGATTTTCGGGCTTATTCTTGATATAATCGTCCTTTGCACTGTCACTCTGCTGCCAGTCTGACTGAACATTTACTTCCGCCCCGGCTGCTATACCTGATAGTTTGATCTTTTCGGCATCCGTGTAGTCGTTTGATGAGAGCCCTTTTCCGGTCTCCTTGTCAACTTTTCCGGATAACGAGTTATTGATCTCTGTCTGCGTACATGTCTCTGACTTCTTGTAGTAGTTCGTCAGATCATTGACATCCTTTGTGATGAATCCGGAATCGTTCTGGAAGTCTGATACCTTCGTAGGCTTATTTTTTATAAAATCATCCTTGCTGTTATCAGCTTCGCTCCAGTCGGACTGTACATTTGCCTCAGCTCCTGCCTCTATGCCCGATAACTTGCTCTTTTCATCAGAGGTATAATTATTATCCGTATGCACATAATTTGCGTCCTGTACAAGGTTCTCGGGTTTGTTTTTGATATAGTCGTCAGCTGCACTGTCGGACTGGTCCCAGTCGCTCTGCACGTTTACCTCTGCACCGGACTCAATACCTTCGAGTTTTGACTGTTCCTCGCTGGTGTAATTGTTGTCAGTATGAACATAGTTTGCATCGCTCACGAAGTCGGAATCGTTCTCAAGGTCTGAGGTCTTTGTCGGGATTCCATAATCCACGTTCGTCTTGTTGCCCTTGATGGTCACTCCGTTCAGCTTAGGTTTGTTCTCCAGAGTCTCATAGTCAAGAGATGGGTTAGTAGGCTGGAGATCTCCGTCGATGATGTTGTCATCGTTCAGCTCTCCGTCAATCTCGGAAGTGCTGTTCTCATTCCCGGAATTGCTGCTGCCTATCTCGGTTCCGAGCCTTCTTTCAAGTTCCTTTGTCAGGATGAATGTCTGGTCCTGAAGGAATGTATAGTGCATCTGCCAGGACGTGATCAGCTCTGCCTCGTATCTGTACACTCCAGGGCTCAAGTCTATGGTATCCTGAGGGATGAAGCTGACAACTATTCTGTTGTTCTCGACAGATATGCTGCATTCCTTCTCGATCAGCTGGTTCTTGACTTTCATTCTGAATATGACTCTGTCACCTTCCTCAACAACATATTCTGTCCTTTCCTCGTCATCGTACCTCGGTCTCAGCCTTATACTCGCATTGTCCCCTCTGGTGAGGGTTATCGTCTTTTTGTTAATTTTGAGCATTTCCTTCTCCTTTCGGGCATTTTTTATTCATTTTCGAACATTTCTATCCATTTATGAGCATTTTCCTCATCATTCGGTGTATATTTGAAGTTTTTCGGGATATTATGCAATATGTCCATTATTTCCTCGGTTGTTGGGCTGAATGATATCCTATATCCGTTGTAGCCATTTACCACTATATTCCTAAATACCGGGATATCTGATGCGATGACCGGAGTTCCCATCATAAGAGCCTCGTGCACTGCCAGACAGAAGCCTTCTTTCTTTGAAGGTACTACCACATAGTCCGCATCTGCCATATACTGCAAGAGTAAGCCGTGCGGCACGTTCTCCATCGGTATCACTCCCGGAATGTCGCAGTCAAAATGAGATGTCAGCCAGTCCGGATCATAGCATATCATCCACTGGAAATGTACATTCTGCATCGTAAGCATATGCGCAAGGCACTCTATGATCTCTATGCCCTTTGTCTCTACCGGTCTCACAGGAGAGACGAATTTATATACACGTTCCTTTTCAGGCTTCTCGCCTAAAAGCGGATTGATAACTGTGCAGCCGATGTCGAACGTCTCCTTCATTCCCTCGGCCACTCGCTCAGATACTGCGATGTAGCTCTTTTCCGGAGGGAAGTACAGTTTCGGATTCATGTTATATGGTCCGACCTTGTGGCCATAGTCACAATGCAGCACGACAAATTCTTTCTCGTATCTGATATTTTCCGGTACATCATAGTTGCCTTCAAAATGTACTATGAGGATGTCGCAGCTGTACCGGATGTCCGGCTCGTGCTTTCTGAATACCGCATCGAAGCCTTGTATTGTGTTCATGGCATAAGCCTTGATATCATATTGTGATTTGAACTTTTTGATAAAATTCAGCGTCCATATGATCATCCCATTCATTTGCACAGCGTTTTCATGATAAATTATTATTTTCTTCATGTTTCAAGTCCACCCATGCATAGTTTGAAGCTCCTGCCCGGTGCGCCATCACTTCCGTCTTGTATGATTCGATAAATGCCAGGGCTTTTTCGAGCACGTCCGCAGAGCCAGTATTTTCAAAGGTTTTCCGCGCCACGTAAAGATAATATGCACAGCTCTCGACCAAAAAATCAGCCTTTTTCTCCTGATCAAAGAACTTTATCCTGTCCTCGTATGCTTCCATCATGTCCGTGTTGGAATACAGTCCGGTGTTCGAGATGGAGTTCTCCTTGTAGGTGTATCTGTAAGTCACTGCCGGAGTGAATACCAGCTGTTTCGCTGCGCTGATCAGACGGTGAGCTGTAAAATTATCATCATGTGTCTTTCCTTCCGGGAATCTGATATCGTCGAACAGTTCCCTCTTGAATATCTTGTTCCAGGTTGCCGTGAGCGGCAGCTTCATCGAGTTCATGAACGGAGTGTCGTTGTACTTCGTGATTATCCTCAGAGCCTCGTCAGGTGTCAGGATCCTCTGCTCGTTTATCAGTCCGCCGACCTGAAGGTCGTTGAGCCTTGTGACATTGCCTACCGAGATATCTGATTCCGTAGCTGTGAGGTTATCCATCAGGATCTGAATAGTGGACGGATGAATGTAGTCATCAGCATCAAGGAAGTACAGGTATTCGCCCGAGCTTTCCTCTATGCCGGTATTTCTTGCGGCAGAGTGTCCATATCTTTTTAAGCACATTATGAACTTTACTTCTATATGGTCTTGAGCATAGAGTTTTACGTTCTCCAGTACTTCCTTTGTATTGTCAGTAGAGCCGTCATCTACCACTATCAGCTGTATCCTGTGCAGCTTTGCATAGGTCTGCCTCATCGCTGAACGGATACACCGCTCCAGCGTGTCAGCCATATTGTATGTTGTGATTATTATTGATACCATCATTCTACCTCGTAGTAGATTGAGAAGTCCTTTATCTTCGTGGGCTTCGTTAGTGTAAATGTGATCATTGCATTCGGTACAGGGTTTACATCGTCAACGCACATCCAAGCATAGTCAACGCTCTCTGTATCGATGAGCGTATCGTTTACATAGTATTTCTCAGTCGTTGCCCTTCCGTTCACGATAGTGGTCTCACATTTGATGTTGTACCAGGTGTTCGAGCCGAATGCGTACTTTGTATCGAAACAGTAGTAGAAAGTATGGTTTCCGGGATTGTTAAGCGTTGAATATGACCTGATATCGAGGTATCCTTCAGCACCAGTGAAATAAATATTCGCTTCGGTGATTGCCTTACAGTTCTTAGGAAATACCCTCTGGTTGACTATCGAGGTATCATATGCCCACGCAAGAGCGAGGGTGCTGTCTCCGGTATAGTTTATCGTTCCACCAGATACGCTTACGTTTGCGGCCTCGCTGCCTATCGGTGTCATTTTGCCCTGTTTTGTGCTCACGGTTGTAGGCGGATCTCCTCCGGATGAATAGTCGATGGTTATGCTCACGGTTGCGTTTCCGTTGTAGTTCATCGTATCCCTGCCATCGGTAGATGTATCCGATATGAAGAAGTTCTGTCCTACAATGCCGGTACGCAGCTCCACAGGCTCGCTTGATGTCTTATCCGTGAATATGCAGAACCATACTGTCCCGGATAGTCCGTTTATGGTCTGAGTAGTACTGCTCTGCAAGATATCTATTGCGGTTCCGTCATTCTCGTCAGTAGGTATGCCGTTAGTCTTATAAACCAGCTTGATGAAGTCGTATGTCCCGGCAGGAACGCTGTATGTGACTGTTGTGATTCCGGTATCCTCATCCAGTATCGCACTGTATATTGTAGGCGCATCTATGAACTTTGACGTGTTCACGCTGATGACCTTCGTGAACCTGGTCCATCTCTTACCGTTCTTGTAGTGGTATGGGAATATGCCGTAGTAGTACTGCTTATCCTCTTCGATGGTATTATCCACGAGGTATGTGTTCTTGTATGCGTCCCTGGTAGTACTGTCCACTATCACAGTGCCGTCCCATTCGTGTATCGGCCTGCTGCCTACCTTGCGCACTACGATAGTGCCTGCCCATGTGCAGTCTTCCGGCTCTGTCGTGCTTATGTCAGCCGGATCCGTCCACTTGAACTTGACGTTCATGTTTCCGTCATCGTACTTGCATTCCACGTCGGAGGGCTCATCCAGTACACGGTATCCGATGTTCCTGATGATCTCACAGAAGTGGCGGTCATGCTCATCGTCAATCATCGTCACTCCGTCACTTCCGTCAACGCCCTGGTCACTGTCCCCGGCGTGAGAAGTGCCCTTGTCAATGACGTATTTGGGCTGTTTTTTGTCGCCTTTTGACTTATATATATCAATCATGCCCTGAATGCCGGAATAGGTCCTCTCGAGGCAATATGAACGGAACCAGCCTCTTGATTCTCCTTCGTCAGGAAGTACGTTGACATTTATCCTGTCGCCTACCTCGACGCAGAGGTCTCCGGTAGTCTTCACATTACAAGATTTATAATTCAGGTGATGGATGACATTGTGCAGCTTCTTCACTGCTGCTTTTAACGTGGAATCGCCCTTCTCATATTCAGCTGTTACGAATGAATCTGCAATGGAATATATCGAAGGATGCTTCTTGTTGGTGTTCCTGTACTTGCATATGCGCACGTTGTCCTTATCATATACGTCCACTCCGCCTATCCCCCAGGTCGATACTATATCGTGTTCTGTCGGCGGTATGCGGTCTTCGTTGGTGACAGTACGCACAGGATCCTTGTCATACCACTGCATGACTACAAATTCAAAATTGCCTTTGCGGTTTATATGCCCGAAACATCCATTCCATTCAAGGACACGCTGCATATAGTACTCGAATGTGATGGAATCGCTCTCTATCGTCTGTCCGAATGCAAACAGTCCGTTACAGAGATTATATCCGTTCTCAAGCTGTATGTTTATCTTCGGGCTGTCCTCATAGTCATCGTTTGGATCTCTCAGCCAGTTGAAAAGGTTTACTATGGCCAAGCCCAGCATATGTTTCTGGCCGTCCCCATAATATCCGTAATACCAGGATGTGATGTCCGTATCCTTCAGATAGTAGTTCATATCGTAGGCGGTGATATTACGGACGAAGTTGTTGTCCGAATACTTATCATTCTCTATCGTGTACCTGCCTACCTTAAAGAGCGTAGCCGAATCATAATCAAAATACAGATATACGTCTATCTCTTCCCCTGATATATCGTGAGGTACTGAATCATCGTCTTTGAATGAAAAAGAGAGCTTCGAAGCCTCGATCTTGCCGAACACAAGATTCTTTTCGGAGCATAACGACTCCGAGAGCTTCACGCTCTCTGCTTTTATCAGTTCATTTTCAATTTTGAACGCTTCTCCGCTGATCACCGGAGCGACTCCTGACACCTTAGTGACTGTCGCACCGGAATCAACTATGACGTAATTCGTCGCAAAATGTTCAAAGAAAAGGTTTTCGTAGTTATAAGATACCATATGATCACTCCGATCTTGCATATCCGGTGAGTGTTATCCTCACTGGATTGTATATGCCGTCGTATCTGTAATTCTCTTTGTGGAGGGAGGGTGTAAGCCCGGTCACTTTGCACCTCTGATATACATAGCTCCCGGACTTAGGCACCCATGCTGTGACCATCACATCGTCAGAATTTGCGAGCATATTATCGTTAAAATATCCCCTGAAGGTGTCCCACATCGATTTTGTCATGTATGATGTGTTGAACTGCACTGTCAGCTTGCTGTTGGGATAGTATTTTTCATAATCTGAGCCATTCGCATTCTTAAATTTGTTTGCCACAACTCTCTCGTATGTGGCATTGTATGAGTCCTTGTCGATGTATCTGTTCAGGATCTTCGTACTGCTGCCCAGCTTTATCAAATAATCGTCAGTAGTAAGAGCCATCATGCACTCCTTATCCGAACTGTTCGGTAGATGTGCGTTTGCGCTCTACCCAGCTCTTTTCCTGTAATATCTCGTACATTTTATCCGTATCGTTGTTCACGTTGAACATTACGTTTATGACTATCTGTTCCAGTTCCTCACGGAGAGCCTGCTTGATCGTCTCCAGCGGAGCTTCTACGTTCGTTCCCTGAGTCTGATCACCGACTACTGCAAGGAACGGACGGTTAGGTTCAAGGACTGCGCCTTCTGCAAGCTGTGGAACTGTCTCGTCAGTGTATCCGTGATCCTTTAAGTACTGCTGGTACTCAGGCTCGTCAACTCTTGTTACCCAGGAAGAACCGTTTCCCATATCTACGAAACGCCAGCCTTCTTTTCGCTTTTCTTCCTTCTGAGCGTCAATCTTTGCCTGTGTTTCCTTGATGCGTTCCTGCTCCTTCTTGTTCTCGATGAGCTCACCGATACCGGACACGATGGTCGAGAGTGAATCTTTCAAGGTCGATAATTTATTTCCTGCCCAGTCGAAGAAGTCTCCCAGAGCTGCCTTCGGATCATCAATGAAATTGACTATTCCGTGGAATGCATCGCCTATCAGTGAGGTTGCCTCACCCACTACACCGCCCAAGAGGTCGAATGCTTCCGAGAAGTCTCCGAAGAGGAAGCTGGCAACGCTGCCAAGTCCTCCGAGAAGTCCGCCGTCTCCGAGTGAGCTTGTTACTCCCTCAACTCCGGATGTAATGTCTCCGAACAGGAAGTTCACGAAGTCCATTATAGGCGAGAGTATGAGGTTTATGAGGTCGAGTATAGGTTTCAGTATTCCATTCAGGATCTCGAGTACCGGGTTCAATATCTGTAATGCGGTAGTTAAAGGTGTTAAAAGTGTGACTATTGTATTCAGCACCGGTGCAAGGATGGCACTGATCAGCTCCACGATGGGTGTGAGGATAGCTGCTATCGTCTCAATGATGGGAGTGAGCCCCTGGATGAGTGTAGTGATAGGCGGCAGCAGGTTCTCCACAAGTTTCAGAAGAGGATCTATGATCGACAGTGCCAGGTCGAGCAGAGTGGATACGAGAGGCCATACTGCGTCAAGTATCGGTATGATCGCTCCTAAGAGGTCTGCTATGAGTGGCATGACACGTTCTGCTATCTGTCCGAGTATCGGTGCTATTTTCTGTAAAATATCGGCTATTATCGGCAGGACTGCCTCAACTATCTGCGTGAATATTGGCAGCAGTGCCTCTAATACATCAAAAATTATCGGTAAAATGGCATCGGCCACGTCAAACAGTACCGGCATTATCCTGTCGAACATTTCCGTGAGGATAGGAGAGAGCCTGTCGAAGAGTGCCTGTACCTTTGGCATATATGTCAGAAGCAGATCAGCAAACTTCTGTACTATCGGCATCAGTGAAGCTCCCAGCTTCGTGACTATTGCTCCGAATGCGTTCTTTAAGTTGCTTAACGTGTCATTCAGTGCAGCTCCGGCCTTGACATTTTCCTCTGACATTACAAGGCCGAGGTCGTGAGCTTCCTGTTTCATTGCCGACATCTCTTCAGCTGATGCGTTCAGCATCGGAGTCATCTTGTAGGCAACGCCCTCACCAAAAAGCTCTGCTGCCTTTGCAGCTCTTTCCTCAGCTGTTTCGAGTGCATATATCTCAGCCATTGCCTGATCAAAAGACATATCTCCGTCCAGCTTCTTCGCAGCTGTTTCCAATGTTGACATTTCTACACCGGATAATTCCGCAGCATGAGCGAACTCCTGGTACTGTTCAGCCGATATCTGCATCCTCTGGCTTGCCTTGTCGATAGTATCCATCGTGGATGCGGTCTCGCTGGCAAGTTTGGTTATGGATCCGACTGCTGCGGTTCCTGCGCCCACTACGGCGGCACCGAACTTCGCCACCTTCTTTGCTCCGCCTGCGAATGACTTTGCGAGGGATTCTGCTTTTGATTCAGTTTTTGTTATAGATTCATCGGCCTTGCTGTTATCGACCATTATCGTGCCGAAAAGCTCAAAAATAGATGTTGCCATATCTTACCTCACAAAATTCTCATTGTACATCTTAGCGGTTGCCGTCAGGATCTCCGCAGCTGTTCGTTTCGGCTGCTTTGTTTTCTGCTGTGATCTCTTGAAGTCCTCAAACGTCATAAACGTCTCCTCGGTCATTTTCGGATACAGCTGGCAGTACAGGATCCAGTATCTCTCGTCTCGGTACTGCCGGTATGCTTCTTTGAGGAGCGCAGCTCCGTCCTCTATGCCGAGCGTCAGGGCTTCAATTCCGTAGTTCTTTATGTAAAAACTCAGGTCTTTTTCTGGAGCAGTTTCCAGACATTTGTAAAAAAATCGGACCACTGCTCATGTCCTTCGTCGTTTGTTAGCCTGTTTATGATTATCATGGGATCGCCTTCCTCAATATCCTTGACATCACACTCCAGAACATCCGCAAGGAACTTGTATATTTCCTGTTCGACCTTCTCATCGGATACGCCTGCCATTATTCCCAGGGCGAAGTCTATTCCGAGGCTCAGCTTGTCGCCTGAATCTGACTCGGAGACTATCCTTTCAAGGTCTTTCTTGATCCCTGCCTTTGTGATTATCCTAGACATCGTGAAAACGTCCTTAAACATAAGATTACGCATAATTAAACCCCTTTCTGCAAAACATCCGGGCAGAATATGACCTGCCATATCGTGCCCGGATGGAATTTTTAAGCTGTTACTGTTACGTCAACAACAGTTGAATTGCCTGCTGCGTCAGTGATCGTTACCTTACACTCACCAGCTGCTACGCCGCTGATGGTCACTGTACCGGATGATACCGATACGGTTGCCTTTGCGGTATTGCTTGATACTGCTGTGATAGATGTCTGATAGCCGGTAACTGTGACTGTCGCAGTGCTGTTCTTTGCTACGCTGACATTGTAGTTTGATGCCTGAATGATATCAGGTGAATAAATCTCAAACGGAACTGTTCCGAGTGTTGCCACGCTATATCTTCCCTCAAATGTGCAGGGAACCTTGCTCTCATCGTTGTTCTTCACTGCGATATTGAGCTCGCCGTTGCCGATTGCGTTCTTCACGATCAGAACGATGGGACTGTTTGTTCCGGACATCGAGCCTACGAATGCGATATTTGTGAAATAATCGCTGCTCTGGAAGTCTGTGTTTCCCTGAATCTTGGTATATCCGCCCGCAGTGGTCTTTGATGCTGCACCGAGAGCTGCGCATATTGTATCAGGTGATACCTCGATGAAATTGGTCTGGAGCGAGATATCCCAGCTGTCGATCTCGTCAAGGTCTGTCACCTTGCCGGAGATACCGTCAACCTCGATGTTCCTGACGTTTGCCTTTGCAACGAAGGTAGAGCCGCCCTGTGTAGCTCCGAGACACTTTCCGGCTGCGATTGCGCTCTCAAAAGTATCTGTTCCCTGTACCCAGTTCTTGAAGATGGCACCTTCGCCCAGCATGAACTTCTGCTTTGTGACCTGTGTGAGTCCGCTTCTGTTTCTATGCATTTTCTTCTCCTTTCTAACTCTGATATATGCAGTCTATTGATAAATTAATGTGCTTAATGTCCTTGTTCTCATCGATGACGTTCTTCATATCGTTGTTTGACGTGAAGCTGGCTATGTAGTACGGCTCCGAGAATATGGCACTGTCAAAAAGGTCCTCGATATCGTCAGCCATCTCCTGAAGTGCCATTTCCTGCTCCCTGGTTCCCCAGAGGTCAAGTTCCAGCACCATGCGCCTCTCCATGTACGGCCTCAGATCATAAACGACATACGGATACGTCTTTTTTTCCTTAGCCTCACGGAAATAAACATTGTCACATTTTGTCAGAAGCTGAGTGCGGACATCCTTTGAAAAAACCATCG
>Ga0310786_10004499_pt1 | contig 19420 bp, 23 predicted proteins | sample AusTroGonzalo_MG_FD_203881 | JGI IMG/M metagenome (GOLD analysis project Ga0310786, IMG submission 203881) | Bovine rumen microbial communities from tropical cattle in Woodstock, Queensland, Australia - Gonzalo_03 (v2) (version 2) | ecosystem: Host-associated > Mammals > Digestive system >... | reverse complement strand
GAAGGGTAGTTCCTATATGCGAGTCCTAGTATCTTAGCAGATATAGGAATATCCTCTGCTGGTACAGAATATTCTCCATGCGTACCTGCCAGCATGGATATATCAGTGTCGAAAGTTCTTATAATAGCGTTTATCGCATCAGCGTTATCAAGGACTCTCTTGTCCAGTTCTGTCAGATCTACTTTGACCCATTTGTCCGGGTCGAATATCTCAGGAGACTCTACTGGAACGATGCACCTATACTCGACACCTTCGTGCTTGAGCCTCTTTCCGTAGGCATATGTCATCAAAGTTGAATACTGTTCGGTAACCCCAGTAACTCCGTTCTGAATGTACTCTCGCAACTCTTCATCAAGCTGATATCCACTGTTTTCACCGACAGAAGGGATCTTGACTCCATCTGCGGGGGTGATTTTGGGGGTTGAATACTCGTTATCAATTGTCGGCATCTTCTGTCTCCTCTTCGGTGCTTTCGTCCTCTGTCTGAGGCTCTGTTTCAGTCTGTTCTTCCTCTATCTGTGAGGACTCTGTTTCTTCGGATTCGGCCTCCGTCTCTTCTGTCTCTTCCGAATCTTCAGAGGCTTCAGTGGTCTCCTCCTGGGCCATCGGCTCTTCTTCAGATGATGGCTCTTGGATGGTTTCCTCTGTAGGCTCTACTTCAGTCTCTTCTTGAGGCTCTTCCTCAATCTGATCCGATTCAAATACATCCTCAAAAGGAAGGTCGGTATAAGCCTTGATGAATGTGTATATCTGCTTCAGCTGCTCATCTCTTTCCAACGGCATCCCTTCTGAAAAGATTTTGCTTGCAAAATCCATGAAAGATATCTCATAAAGTTTGCCACTGTACTTCGATTTCTCAGGACTCCCAATACTGAGAGGAACAACATCTCTCCCAGTCAGTTTGCTTGATTCTCTCGATGGGTAGCAATTCAATTCAAAGCTGATAAGAAGAATCGTATCGGTCATCTTGTACTTCAAATTTTCAATCACCCAATAGGCATCCACAAAAGTGAATCCCATCGAGTTGTTTTCTTGATTAAGTGTAAGTTTTAATCCCATACAACTACTCCTTATAGCTTCATCATTACACTACCAGTGGACTTGTCATAATAGAGCATCCCTCTTGTCAGACCCGCTGCGTAATCACTGTCAGGAATATCCACCTTCAGCATATTTCCTCCAGTTATTACAACCACTGTCAGACCACCTACAACATACATTCCTTCCCTAAACGGAAGGTCGGAGAATAGATGGTCTCTAGATCCCGCACCGACCGCAACGCAATTCAGGACGGTTCTCACATCAATTTGAGTAAGGTTCTGTGTATAGAAATACAGTCTCGATTGCTTGTTTTGTCCATAATCTTTGTAATAGTTAATTCTCGCATAATAGATGCTTGAAACCCCAGGAACGGACACTCTGAACAAAGGAGTATAGCCAAATTCACTTGGTTGGCTTTGGATTAAAGGAACATATCCACCATCTATTATTGCCTTACACACATTAAAGCATTGTTCATAGGTTTCTACGGAAGACGAATATGTATACTCATCGGCATCTTGGACTTCTGTTTTTATGACATCACAGTCAAACTTTCCACGGAAATAAGAGTTCTCACTGATAGTAGCACCCTTCGCAGTGATGACCCCATCTGCACTGATGACCACATTGTCATTCTTGCTATGGATTGCCATATCTCCGGGATTTGGGTTATACCAAAAACCCTCCCCAAAGAATATCTTACCAGTCGAATCTACGGAGAAAAGCATCTTGTCACCGTAGTAAACATCAAAGTCAGGTTTATTCAGTTTCTGCCCATATTCATTGTACTCTCTTGCTCTGAATCTGAAACCTGAGTTTGCAGTGCCATCACCTTCGCCTACTTGGAGGTTTCTTGTGATAAGGTTGGCTATGATGCCGTTCTGAGCCACAAGATTTTTAAACCACCCATACAGAGAGGCGGTAGAGTCTGTGACATCTGTTCCGTTTTCTAGAAGAGCAGCTAGAGAGTTGAGGCCCTTTGCACTGTTCTCTGCCTTTGCGAAGTCAACAAGTCTCCATCCTGGGCCTTTGTATTCATACACCCAACCTTTTCGGTATGTGATGCCACTGTCTATGAACTCTGTCGCAACTACAAAGTAATCTCCGGGGATGAGAGGTTGACCTTCAGGAGTCTCTGTCGGAAGGCTTGTGACCGCACCCAAAGAGGTCGGCTCTGAAGCATAGGTGGCTGAGATCCTTGCATATGCCCACTCACCTTCTCCGATTCGTGAGCGCATCCAAAGGTAATAACCTCTAGTGACAAGTGGAACGGTCTCCGACCACTCTGTGTCATCCCAGTACATCGGCTCCCCGTCCCACATCATCTGCTCACCTTCCCAAAGCATCGGTCCGGAAAGAGGAGGATGGTCAGGAGATGTTCCCAGTGCATACTGGATCTCAGCCGAAAGACCGTCACGGCCTCTTGTCTCCGCCTTACCCTTGTCGGTTGTCTGGTGATAGGCTTCCTTGTCCAGATCAAAGACAGAAACGCCGATGGCCTGATACTCGATGACAGATGTGTAATCATACTCGGTCAGAGCAATAATCATGACAGAAACCGATAAACCTGTGTATACAGTATCCTCAAGCTGCACAATATCTCCCAGATCCAGCCTCTCCCGAGAATAGAATGTATACTCGGAATTGCAGTAAGCGTGGAACTGCGACAACAGATTCGCATGCTTTGAGGCCTCGTCCCTGGTGTGGAGGTAGCTCATCTGTTCTTCCAGCTGCATCGGATTCGAAGCTCCGTCGACACCGGCCTTGATGATGTTCACTGAAGACTCATAGACGATTGACGCATATGCATCGAGCCGTCTGATGTAAGCGACGCTGTTTCCGGTGTTTTCGCAGTCAATCTTGAGCCACGGCCCGCCATAACCCACAATCGTCGCTGTGATGGAATCATCCTTGTCAACCGTTGCGACAACATTAGAAACCGAAACAATATTGTTAGATCCGACGATACTGGTCTCAGAATCAGCGTTTACAGCTGATATGAGAGTCGGCTGTCTGTATTCATCAGCTGTGGCCTCGGCCCATTCCTGGGCGGTATAGATCTCCGCTCCATCGAAATGCTCGCCCGGCTGAAGCTCGATATAGCAATACTTATGATTGTCATTCTGCCCGGTTGTGTTCCTGTATACCAGATAATTGTCAGCTGTCGCCAGCGCCGTATAGGTTACCCTTGCGGATCTGTATGTCCTGACATTCTTGGTAAGTGAAATAGCCTCTCCGTTGCGTACAATCAGCTTATCAGAACCAACAACTATTCCAGAGGTCGTTGTGACATCGACCTCAAAGAAGTTCATCTGACCGAGATTGTCAAAGTAATAAACGTGGTTGCACTCATAGAGAATGTCATCAATTATCTGGCCGCAGGAGAATGAAGAATCAACAACCTTGAAGACATTATTCTGAATGTCCTCCGCGGTTGCTGATACTGTGATGCCACAGGCCGCACAAACGGCCAGTATTGCGTTCTTTGCTGTGGAGTTGAATAGATGGTATCCCTCGGAAATGAACGGCTTGTTGAGAAGCCTCGCGCCTCTGTCCTCAAGAGTAAGGGCAAGAGCCTCCTCTCCGTGGTCCGTGATGACGTGTCTGTACTTTGTCGAGAGAAACCCCGTGAAAATAATAGAAGAATCGTCCATGAGGACGACTTCGATATCTCCATCGGTCGCTATGATGTCTTCTGTTGATAGGCAGTCCCTCGAGATTGCGATGTCAATGACGGATCCTGAAGACCTCAGTCCATTCAGAAGCTGCGGTCTTCTCCGGATACTTCCGTGAATGATGTAACAGAGACCGATGGTCTGTGTCCGGCTGTGTCCGACAGGAAGATCATTTCCCAGGAAGTTCAGCACTAAAGATGGATTTGTCAATTTCATGCGGTTACCCCGTAATAATCGAGCGCTTCAAATTCGTCCCTGATCATCTGGGCGAACTGCCTCATTCCGTTATCGCCAACCACAGGAGCTTCCTGATAGATGTTGATTACCACATTGGTCGCACCTCTGTATGAGGCCGAGGAGACAGACTGCTTTGTGGCCTCGCTGTCAGCTGAACTGTTGAAGATGCTGCTCTTATAGTTGGCCAGATAGTCTTTAAGGCTTCCCGGTGCGCCCGGATCATATGTCGCAAGCCCAGCAAAAGGCCTCCATCCGAGAAGGTCAATAGAGGCAAGCCAGTTTAAAACCGTAGCCACCCAATGCTGCAGAAGCTGACCGATGTAGCTAAATGTTCCGGTAATAGTCAAAACGATGTTCGCGAACAGGTTCAGAACCGGAGTAAGCAGCTCAAGAACCGGCAAGATAAGAGAACCGATGGCCTTGCCGACTTCGACAAGAGGCTGAAGAATTGTTGTGGTTAAAACATTCACAAACGGAGCAAGAGCCTGACCGAGACCCTGGAACAAGTAATCAAGACCTGTCATCAGAGTTCCGAGCGCCGGACCCATCTGAGCAATATTGGTTGTCAGCGATGACAATGCATGTCCCATTTCTCCCAGGTTGTTGAAAAGAGATCCGAATACACTGTCTTCAAAAGCCTGAAGTTTCGGATCTTTTACAATCTCCGGTTCATAACCGGAGCCTGAACCAGATGTACCGCTTCCACCATTGCCCTCAAGAATTGTTTTCTGTTCGATGAGCGTGCCGAGGATCTGATTCAGATAGCCCTGCTCCTCAAATGAGGCATCATCATAGACCTTTTGGATGGACTCGATCTGCTTGTCCAGCTCGGCCATCTGCCACTTGACGGACATCTTGCCGTATTTGGACAAAACCTTCTCAAGTTCAGTCGGCTCAAGAACAGTATCATCCAGACCACCGCTAGAACCACCGCTAGAACCTCCTCCAGTTCCGAAGTCAGGAATATCAAGTGAAGCTGCCTCGGCATATTCCTGGAGAGCGCCGTCAATGGTTTTAAGCTGAGCCAGAAGCGGATCGTACTGATCCGCAATCATCTCCATGAAACCTTCCACAGTTCCTAGATGGTCTTCAAAGTTCTTTCCATATGCTTGCGTTGCAGTCCACTCGGCAATCATCTCAATCTGAGCCTTGTCCTTGGCAAGGAGGGTCTCCATGTTCCAGTGACCATATTGCTTGATGATTTTTCCCCAGTCGGTATCCGCGAGCCTCTTGATCTGCTCAGAAATCATTGATGTGGACTCGCCTCTCTTCTCATTGAGGAAGTCACTGGAATAGGAACGGAACAACTTATGGGAGTCACCAGTATCTGCATCAGACCAAAAATGCTTTTCATCCATATGCTCTTTGGCCCACTGGCTTATTTTGGTAAGCATGTCAAGGATAAACTTGAATGCCGGATTTAAAGCCTCTACGATACCCCGTCCGAGGGTTTCTTTGATGTCTCCCCAGGTATCTCTTATCTGTTTAAGTTTAGCTGACGGAGTATCCGCAACGGCCTTGGCAACACCCTGGTATTTCTGCTCGACCCTACCGAGAATAAGATCCTGCGCTTCAAGCAGCTCATTATTCTCAATAAGTGTTTTAATCTGATCTTTTTCAGCATCAGTGAAAGCCACACCAACCGATTTGAGAGACTTGAAAGCCTCATCAGGAGCCTGAAGAGCTTTTGCAAGAGTCTGCGCGGATGCCGTTACATCTGTTCCCATTGCAGTTGCCAGATCAAGTGAAGCCTGCAGCGCACGATCAAAGCCGTCATCTGTCAGAGCTTCAGTGGCAGCAAGCAGAAGACCAGCTTCTTTGATGGCTTCAGAAGAAAAATATGTTTCCTTCTCGATGGCTTCAGCAAGGTCGTCCATCTGTCTTGCAGATTTCCCGGTTATAGTGCCGACATTCTCCCAGACCGCTGTCATTCTCTGAGCAACACGGTCCGCCTCATTGAATGCTTTGACGCAATCTGTCAGCGATTTGCCGAGAGCCACGATACCCGCAGTAAGACTTGTAATCTTGAAGGCTTTGGATAAAGCAGACCCGACTTTGTCGATGCTTTGCTGGAACTGCATGACAGACTTCTTCGCCTGGTTCAGTCCCTGCGACATGTTGTCTTTTGCACTTATCGTTACGGTTGCTTTTGCCATGTTTCACCTTCTTCTTCTGACTGGCCTTCTCGGTGATTTCTGCCCTCCGGTTTTGGCCATCATCTTCTTGTGTTTCTTCGCGATTTCTTCTTTGAATTTGCCTTGGATATGACGGATGAGTGACATCGTCATGTAAGGCTGGCTCATGATGCCGCCCTCGAATGGCAGCGAGCGGAGATCTCCGTTCTCGCTGTCGACGATGGGCATAAAAACATTGACGATATAACCGAGCCATCTTCCGTATTCCACGAAGACCTCACGGCTATATCGTCCGTTGAAAACCTCAGAACAAAGACTGTCTATTTCTCTTTTGTCTTGCTCTGAGGGGAAAGAAAAACCTCTTTCAGGTATTGGGATGCAATTGTTAGGGTGACGTTGAATTTCTTGAAGATGAACTGATGCACTTCGGCATTCGAAACCTTGGAATCACCCTTCAAGAAGTTGTGATCAACAAGAATCCGGTCAAAGATTCCGTCAAAATATCCCACAAGCTCTTCAGGCTTCGTTTTGTCGACAGAGTTCATTTTCAGTGTATCGAAGGTGTTCGGTTCACAGAATGTTAGATACACATCCGCTTTCGGTTTGCCAAGCAAATCTCCGATCTGAATAGTCACTTTCTGAATTGCGTTTTCATAATCTTTTTCCAAATCAAACATTCTTTTTCCTTCCCTTTAAGATCCGATCAAGTGCTCGGAGTGTAATGATTGACCGTGGCCGTGATAGGCTCCTGGTCATCCAGCGAAAGTGCCTCTCCGCTGATTGTCGACTCGATCACTCCCTGTCCGTCCACATTGCCATCAGCCGTCATGATTGAAACGTTAGGCAGGAAGATCTCGACGTTCTCATCCGGATTGGACGTTGAGAATGTGAGCTTCAGTGCGACTGTCGGCGATTCGACATTGAGGAGGTAGTCCTGTCTGAAAGCCTCGACCTCATCAGAATAAGGAAGGCTGATGTCGACATTGACGACACGGAGACCAGGAATAGGTCTGCCGTTATAAAGGCCGTCACAGTATGTCGGATTCGGCTCTTCTGCTCCGTTGTCGAGAGAAAGGGTCACATTTTCAACACAAAGACTGCTGAGAAGCTCTTCCGCTTCAGAGCCACCTTCTCCGTAGACGAGAACTGCTCCGGTACACTTATAAGAAGGCAGCGTGAAATTGATGTTCTGAATTGTCTTAGCGCCGCTTTCGCCGGCTGATAGTTCTTTTGTTCCGATGACATCAATCGAACCACGGACATAGTCCTGTGCCGGACATTCTAGTGTCAGAGATCTGATTGTGACATCCGGATAGGTTTTCACGATATCGCCCCTTGAAATTACAAAGGTGCTGACCGGAAGATTTGCATTAACATCCGCAAGAGTATAGACATTGTCTGCCTTCTTGCCGAATGCGCATTCGAAAAGCCAGTCGACGAACTCCGGCCTGAGGATGAAGTCGATTCCACCCTCTGTATTGATAGCGATAAGGTCTGCCTGATCTCTGGTCTTCTTCGGGAGAAGATTTCCCTCGTCACCCTTCTCAGCTGTTGTGACGATGCTCTCAGATGTCAGATTGATCTTTACGGTTGGGGTTACTGATGTTCCCCATGCTGTCTGTTTTCCCGCCTGAAGGACGGATCCGATTCCAACTTTACTCATTTTTTGTCTTCTCCTTAAAAGTCTTTTTCGAATGAAATTGAAACTTGTATATCTGAACCACGCACATTGGGATTAGCCTCAACGGCGAGATCAAAATCCGCGTCAATCACCTTGGTTTCGTCAATGAAACCGTCAAGTGATGTATTATTCCGTAGTAGGTAATAAATGGAGTTGTAGTAGACGAACTGCTTCTCCATGAGATTCATCTGGGTGTCTCTTTTGCAAAGAACCCAAATAGTGAGTCTGAAATCAATCGAGTCCGAACATGTCGTCGATTCTTCAATCTGCGAGTATGTCGGCTCGACATAGATGGTGACCGGGAACGGTGCCTTGTCCACATCCGGAGCACCCATTACAACCTGGCCTTTCGAGATCTGATATTTTTCGATTAGGTATTCATTGAGGTGATTCTGAATGACCTTAATCAGCTGATTGGTCACATCAAGTTCATTAATCATTTGAGGTTTCCTCCGGTTATTCGTTTCTCCCAGTAGTCAATCTGCTTCTGCAGCTCAGACTCGAGTCGGTTGTGAAGATCTGTAGAATCCGCATATCTGACGACTGAAGGCTCTAACCAGTCTCTCGAAAGAACTTCTACGCTAAACTTTGTCACCCATTGTCCACCGACCTGGAATCTCATTCCCCAAGAAGAGGTTGCACGTGCGATGAATCCATGAGCCAACATGAATCCGTATCTAGCTATTCTTCTATGCTCACGGGTTATGCCGTACTTCAGAAACCGCCGAGAGGTTCTCAGTCCTGATGTCGCTTTGTCGGATTGGGCATCAGAGTAAACAGTGATATACTCCGCTTTGGATCCCATTACATAGCGGATGTGTTTCTTGAGGTTTCCGGTTCTGTTTCTGAGAGTCCTTGAGAATCCTTGCTTTGCAGCACGTACGGCGCCCTGTCCGGTTGTCCTCATCAATCGTTCCTGAATTCTTTTCCGGTTCACATCAAGGCCGTCAAAGAATTTCAGACAGTCCTCAATGTCGGTTTTGACGACGATAACCTGGTCCGAGTTTATATAAGACATCAGAACACCGCCTTTCGATAGTTCTGGATCGGCCTGAGATACTTTAAGTAAGATGTGTAATTGATGAATGTCCTTGAGTTGTCCGGCATCGACTTCGAGGTGACGCCGATATTCTCCCCGGCTTCCATCAGAAGCAGCGTTGCGATTCGCTGGATGGTCAGCTTTATCAGATCCGGACATTCAGTCAGACCCTCAGCTGTCCAATCATAGTTTTCAGGATCATAACGGAGAAAATCTTCGACAACATTCTGTGCCGATTTCAGCATCTGCGTTTTCTGAGCATCAACAGATACAGAGGTCTCGTAGTTTCCTGTATATGCGTTAAATTCAGCCAGTGTCACAAGCATGGCATTTCCTCCAAAAAAAACGCACAGACCCGTATTTCAGGGCCTGTGCGTTATGATTGTTTGTTGACTCAGCTAGGCTCGACAATGACCAGCTTGTAGTCGGTCTTTGCATAGCCGTCTGCCCAGAGGGAGAATGTTCCCTTGGACTTCTCGCCCTGGATGTCATTCAGGACAAGATCAGCTGCAACCCAGCGTACAAAGACGCCGGTGCCGGAGCAACCGACAGTACTGGCCTCTGAAGCATCCTCGGCAGTCAGTGCAGCGCCGTTGTACTTCAGAACAGCTGTCGGGTAGTTGATCCCGGTCACGAGACCGATGCCCAGCCATTTGTGAACGCCCCAACCATGCTGGCCGTCAAAGTCTTTAAGAGCCGCAACCTTCACAGACAGCGTGATGGTGATGGTATGCTCATCGTTGTCAATGGCCACGGAAGCGATCTTGCCGGTGTTGTACATTCTGTTTGCATGTCCCGGATCCTGTGTGACCGCGGAATAGACAAGCGAGAATGCATCACCGACCATCAGACCGGCATTCTTCAGGGCTGTGACAACCTGGGCGACTGTTGCAGTTCCGGAAGGAAGATTGACTGCAGGTCCGATTGAACCCTCAAACTTCGCTCCGGCCTCAAAGACAACTTTTCCCCCGATAACGGTTGTGTTTCCGTCATCGGTTCTGTAGTTCTTGCATGTGCGGTCCATAGGTCACCTCCCGATCAAGCGTGCATCTTGAGGAGCTTGATGGCCTCGGCCTGGACGATCTTTCCGTCGACTCTCTTGGTTCCACGGAAACCGACCTGACCCTTGGCAGCAAACAGCTCGTCGAGTCTCTTGATGTCGACTCCGGTGCGGTCAGCGATCCAATAGTAACCGATGTTACCAAAAGCGATGACAGCAGCACCTGCTGCGATTGTCGGAGCAGCTGTGGAGTGTGCCGGATAGCCGAGCAGTCTGTCAGGCTGACCCTCAGTAAGAGCCGGCTGCCAGATATAGTTGCCGTTGCCGTCCTTGAGCTTTCTGATGTACTTGATGGTCTGGTCGTTCAGAAGGAACCTTGCGTTTCTTCTATACGGACCCTTGACGCTGTACACCAGGTCGATGATCTCATCAGCTGTGATCTTGTCAGCTGCAGCTGTTGTGACTCCGACCTGTCCGCCGTTATCGGTGAAGATACCGGTCGGCTTCTTGACACCGTTACCGGTGCAGAATGCATTCTCCTCAGCTGTTGCGATTGCAGATGCAAGCTGATCAGCGAGGTATCCCTCGAGATCGAAATCTGCATCCTCAAGCAGCTCGTCGGAGACCTTGATCATCTGACCGACCTTGAAAGCATCAAGAGTGACGAGGCCGAACGCAGGATCTGTTCCTTCATACTCATCTTCCTCATCAAGCCAAGTTGCCTCGCCGGCTGAAGCCTCAACAGGAATGTTTCTCTTGCTTGAGGTTCTGATGACGTTTGCATACTCTCTGATGACATCCAGCTCTTTGAGCTTGTCGATGACTCTGCGCTCGAACTCCTCCGGGACAAGATATCCGCCCTTGGATCCTGTTCCTTCCTGGAGAGCGTCACGGATTTCCTTCTTGGTGACTGCTCCGCGGAGGAAATCATTAAAGAGCTTACGATAGGAATCGGAAGCTCTGCCGGTCTTGGTCTCAGCACCCTTTGCCGGTGTGGCCACAATCGGCTTAGAGGTTGCTTCATTCATTGCAGCATCCCTCTTCTCGATGTCGACCATGCGATCGATCTCGACCTTCAGAGCATCGACGGTCTTGAGCATCTTGTCGTAGATGGCCTGATCCTCTTCGCTGATCGTTCCGTTCTCCTGGCGGTGGTCCTCAAGAAAATCCTTGCAGTCCTGCCATGCCTTGTTGTACCTTGCGGTAAGTTCAGTTTTTGAAGTCTTCATTTTTGTTTCTCCTTATAAACTCGACTTTCTTGTTTTGAGGTCCGCGATCAGGTCATCGACCTTCTGTCCGGACTTCTTCTTTGGCTCATCCGAGGCAGGATGAGCCGCCCGGATCCTATTCATAAGAACGGCAGCAGAAGATCTGCTGCCGAACTTGCGACCTGTTTTGTTCTGTTCGCCGCCTTCCTCGATCGGACGGCGCTCGATGATGCCATCTGCAAATTTGTGCTCGATGGCCCAATAAACCTCAAAGTAGGTCTCGTCATCCATCAGGTCTGACAGTTCCTTGCGGTCAAGACCGGTCTTCAGCTGATAGGCATTGATGATTGTTTCCTTCACCTCCGCCAGCTGAGCCTTGACGCGCTCCATGTCCCTTTCGTCTCCCCACGCAATGGTCCAAGGATTATGGATCATCATTGTGGAGACAGGACTCATCAGAACCTCATCGGCTGCCATTGCGATGACAGATGCAGCTGATGCTGCGATTCCATCAATCTTGGCCGTGACCTTGCCCGGATAATCCCGCAGCATGTTGTAGATCTGCGCAGCTGCAAAGACATCACCGCCGGGAGAGTTGATCCAAATGGTCACAGGTCCGCTTTCCGCGAACAGCTGCTTTCTGAACTCCGCAGGAGTGACTTCGTCACCCCACCAGCTCTCGTCAGCGATTGTGCCGTCGATGGATAAGACCCTTTCGACTGTCTGGTCCTTGGCATCCTTGACAGATTTCCAAGACCAGAAGATTTTGCTTTTACTCATTTGTTGCCTCCTTTCCGGCTGTTGCGATGTCGACCATGTTGCCGTTGCACAGATACCTGTCACCGCCCAGCTCTTCCGGAATCAGGTCCATGCCCTCTTTTCTGCGGATATCATTTGCCGACATCCAGCCGTTCTGACGAGCTGTCGCATAAGCCTCGTTGCGGCTCTTGAGATCACCGCGCAGAAGGCCTTCAGGATTAAACTGGATGTAGTGGTCCGGCTTCTCGAATGAATTGAGAAGACGGCGCCTCATGGCCTGTTCCCACCGGGCCATCCACGGGCCGAGAGTGTATTTGACGAACTCAAGACTCTGGTGTTCGATGTTGCTGAACGTCGCATGCTCCAGATCACCGATCATGTGAGGCGGCACTCTGAAGATTCGTGCAATGTCCTCCACCTGGAAGCGCCGCATTTCTAACATCTGCGCATCCTTCGGAGGAATTCCGATTGTCGAGAATGTCAGGCCTTCTTCGAGGATTGCAACCTTTCCGGCATTACCTGAACCGCCATATGCTTTGTTCCAGCTTTCACGCAGCTTCTCCGGATCCTTCAGAACGCCAGGATGTTGGAGAACACCTGCGGGAGTGGCGCCGTTCTCAAAGAATCTGGAACCATATTCCTCTGTGGCGATTGAAGCTCCGATGGAATTACGCATCATTGCGATAGGTGAATAACCGACAAGGCCGTCAAACCCCAGACCCGGAACATGCAGCACATCCTCAGCTTTAAGGGGAAATTGGTCTCCGACCTTAAAGCCCGGAACTGCATCATCCCTTGTCACCCGGTATAAGTAGTAAATCTCACCACTGTCAGGGTCGATGTTGACTTCCATCTGATCTGACATGAGAGGATACAAGGCAATGACCTGTCCCCGCATGTTGCGGATAATCTGTGCATAGGCATTTCCCCACAACATTTGCTGCGTTATAAGAGTCTCACGGAAGGTGAAGCTCGTCATGTTCGGATTCGGCTCGTCATGCAGCACACTGTAAAGCGGCAGAGATCTGTCCTTTTCAGAACCGTTTCCTTCTCGGTATCTGAACAGATCCAATGGAAGGGACGCGATGCTTTCGGCAATGACTCGCACACATGCGTATACGGCAGAGACCTGCATCGAAGTCTTTTCATTCACCAGCTTTCCTGAAGTGCTTTTTCCAAACAGCCACGCGAACCGGGTCCCAACCCTGTAATTAGAGGGTTTGTCCCGGCTCTTTGATCTACCAAAGAGTCCCATTTATTTCTGCTCCTTTAAATCGTAAGAATTCCCCGGGTTTCGTAGACCGACTCGGACGTGTCGTTTCCGTTACGGATAGCTCTGTCCAACGCCATGACCATTGCCACAGCGCCGTCTATTTTTTCCGTTGATTTCTGTTTATCCATCTTGATGTTTCCCGCCGGATCTGTACGGACGAAGACGTTATCCATCATCCAATCCAGAATCGGATTCCCGCCGTGCATAAGTTTCTTTTCAAGAACCAGCCGCATCAGCTCCTTGGTCGGAGGCGACATGTCTCTGAAGCCCTGACCGAAAGGAACAACCGTGAAGCCCATGTTCTCCAGGTTCTGCACCATCTGAACAGCACCCCAGCGGTCAAATGCGATCTCGCGGATGTTGTATTGCTCTCCGAGCTGTCTGATGCATTCCTCAATCCATGCGTAATGGATGACGTTTCCTTCGGTTGACTCCAGGTATCCCTGCCGATGCCAGACGTCATAATTTACATGGTCCCGAAGAACTCTCAATACCATGTTGTCTTCCGGAATCCAGAACCACGGAAGAACCCAATAAACATCGTCATCATCAAGAGGCGGGAACACCAGAACAAAAGCTGTGATGTCGTTTGTACTGGAAAGGTCCAGACCTCCGTAACACACACGACCTTTCAGCGCCGCAACATCCGGCGAATCATTACAAAGACGCCATTTATCCATCGGCATCCAGCGAATTGTCTGCTTGACCCACTGATTCAATCTCAGCTGACGGAATACATTCTCTTCAGCCGGATCCTGTTTCGCACTCTCACATGCGTTCTTCACTTTCTCGATCTGCAATGTATAACCCAGACTCGGATTCGCCTTTTTCCATGTAGCCGGATCCGTCCAGTCCGCCTCCTCCGGCGCTCCGTAGATCACCGGATAAAAAGTCTTGTCACGTTTTTTCCCTTCAATCAGATCTTGGGCTTTCTTGTGCTGCTCATAGCAGATTGAATTAGTATCCGTCCCGGCTGTAGTCAGAAGAAAGAACAAAGGCTGCATTCTGGCATCACCGGATCCCTTGGTCATTACATCGAACAACCTTCTGTCCGGCTGCGCATGCAGCTCGTCAAAAACAACCCCGTGGACATTGAAGCCGTGCTTTGTATACGCATCAGCTGACAATACCTGGTAGAAGCTGTTAGTCGGCAAATAGATCAGACGCTTAGTAGAGCTGTTGATCTTCACTCTCCGGCTCAGCGCCGGACACATGCGCACCATATCAGCTGCAACCTCAAATACAATCGAGGCCTGTTGTCTGTCAGCTGCGCAGCCATAAACTTCTGCGCGTTCCTCAAAGTCCCCGCAGGTAAGCAGCAAGGCCACAGCAGCGGCCAGCTCTGATTTACCGTTTTTCTTCGGTACCTCGATATAGGCCGTGTTAAACTGCCTGTATCCGTCTTTCTTAACAATTCCGAACAGATCTCGGATTATTTGCTCCTGCCACGGCAAGAGTACAAAAGGCTGTCCGGCCCATATACCTTTTGTGTGACTCAGGCACCCGATGAACCGGACTGCATAATCAGCCCTGTCTTTGTCATATACGCTCCCCTTGGCCATGAATTTGGTCGGAGAGTACTTCAGTTTTTTCGCCATCCTTGCAAGCCTTCTTCCCTGTCAGCTTTTCCCAACGAGCAATAATCACATCACAGTAGTGGGGATCAATTTCCATGAGATATCCACGGCGCTGAAGTTGTTCACACGCAACGATGGTTGTTCCGGATCCTCCGAATCCGTCAATGACAATCTCGCCAATGTTAGATCCATCCTGGATACAGGCAGCAACAAGTTCGACCGGTTTCATGGTCGGATGTAAATCGCATTTTCGTGGCTTGTCATATTCCCATATCGTTGTTCGATTACCGCTGCGCCTATAGTTATGATGGCTTTTTCCCCAGGTATAAAAAATCGGCTCATGTTGATAGTCATAATCAAGTCGACCGATTGAAAAGGTGGCGCTGTTCTTTTTCCAAATAAGGTTGTGCCTTACCTCAAGTCCGGCATCTTTCATCATCTCCAACATCATTTGTCCGAGGCTTCCACCTTGTGGCGCAGTAACGAAGAAAACTGCGTCATCGTTACACGCTTTTTTGATATTGGCCATTGCTTTGGTTAGCACCTTTCGCAATTCGTCAACCGGTAATGTGTCGCCCTGAATGTTTTCAGTGATTCTTCCTGCTCGTGCTATCTCGTCAAGATCTTTATTTTTGTCGCCAATTGATACACCATACGGAGGATCGGTGAAGCACATCACCGCTTTACCCCCCCCCCATCAACTTGGAGACATCTTCCATGTTTGAGCTGTCTCCGCACATCAATCTGTGCTCTCCGAGCACCCAAATCTCTCCAGTCTGTACGCGAGATTTAATTTCGTCTGATTCCTCATCAAAGTCATCTTCAGATACTTCGACATCAGAATTGTAGTCAGGAGAATCAAAACCAAACAGCTCCATATCAAGGTCAGTGACTTCAAGCAATTCGGCCTCTAACAACTCCGAATCCCACTCCGAAAACTCCGCAGTCTTGTTATCAGCAAGACGCAGCGCCTGAATCTGTTGCTCGGAAAGATCATCGCATACTATTACCGGCACTGTTTCTAGACCCAGCTTTTCAGCAGCAAGTCGCCTGGTATGGCCAGCAATGATAACTTTATCTGCAGTCACCAGTATCGGATTCTTGAACCCAAATTCCCGAATAGACTCAACAACAGCATTGATTGCTTTTTCGGAAATAACCCTCGGGTTCTTCTCATATGGCTTTAGATCTTGCAGAGGCATCCATGTTATCTTTTCGTTTCTCATGCCTGTTTCCTCCTCGGTCCGGTCAGGAGCAGAGTCTCCATCGTATCGGCCTGAAGACGCTGAGTATCAACATAGACTTCGCTGTTTTCTCTAATAACCTGGGAGATCTGAAACCACGCAACATTGGCCAGCTTTGAATACTCCCGGGCAATCTGAATATACGGCGAGGCCATCGCTCCACCCGTTGTAGGATGTTTAGCAAGAAAACCGAACTTATTAATTGCCTCTTCAACCTGAATCCATCGCGCATACTGCATTGAATATTGTTCGACCAGATTCCGGCTGACTTTCTTCTCACAACCACATGCAACCAAAAACGCCCAGGTTCTTTTAAAAACAGCCTCGGCTTTCAGAGGAATTCCGCTTTTCTGTTCTGACTTCATATACTCTGACACTGACGGCATGTCTTCACCTTGAAGATCTTCGTCAGTATCCAAATCAGGAACATACATTGCTGCTTTTGCTGTTCCTTCCAGGATTTTTTCAGCAAGCGCCTTCCGCTTGCGTCCGGCCCCGGTACGCTGCCCGCCACGAGCAGTTCCGTCTTTTGCCATAGCAACTCCCGGTGAGGGGACTCCTATCCCCCCGTTTGAAATCCCATTTTTTCACACAAGGGTTTTCGCGGGCTATATTCGAAGGCGGTTTACAGAGATTTGACTCCCCCCTGGGGGTGTTTAGTAACTGTAAACTGTCTTCTTTCGGCCCAAGTAGTCCCCTCGTTCCGCATGGATGCGCGCATGACAGCGATGACAGAGGCTGATCAGATTCGAGAAGTGGTTTGATCCACCTTCAGCCAAAGGCTTAATGTGGTGAACCTCAACAGCCCTGACCAGCTTTCCGTACTTCTTACAGATCTCACAATACGGATACGAGACGATGTACTGGTCCCGGATCTGGGACCACTCATCGTCATATTTCTTGTTTATCTCCGGATCGCGTCGCTCGGTGTTATACCGCTTGTACATAAGACGTGAATGCTCCACGCAGTAGGTCCCTTCAGTGAGACGTGGACAGCCTGGATATCTACACGGTTTCTTAGGTTTACGCGGCATAGTACTCCACACAGAAAACAACAGCGCCAGAAGATCTCCGGCGCCGCTCTGAACAAAATGGTTTGTATTGATTGATGGATTTTGACAACTGTAACATTACAGCAAAAAAAACACGGAAAAAAGTAGGAAAATAGTAGGTATTTACTTGACCTTTAATTGACCTTTACTTGACCTTTTATTGACCTTTACTTGACTTTTAGTTGACTTTTAGTTGACCTTTTGCTTAACACTTATTACGTTTTTCACCATTCAGCGCTGAGGAACATACGGCTGACAACTATCTAAAGCCTTACGATGAAGTCTCCAAATATAATCCTTGCTGTATCCCGTCTGATCGCAGATAGCATCCCAGGATTTGCAATTCAAATACCTCTCTTCCAAGATGAATTCAAGAGTAAGATTGTTGATCTTAGATATCACTCCAGACACTTCCTTACGCAGCTCCACCATCTTGGCCAGCTGCAGTCTGATCGAATCCTTCAGATCAACTATCTCTGACACCTGGTTGTCCAGCTTCGAACCCTTTGACGGATCTCTTGAAACCCTGACACCTGACTCGGAAAATACTGAAGTGCCAGCTGACACTGACAGACTCTCCATCCTTGCCAACTGCTCCTGTCTGCTTTTGATGAGACGGTCCATCTTCGGGACCTGTGAAAGGTATTCCTTGCTTGTCACTCTTCTTACCTACCGAATAATCAGATCCTCCGGGAACTCCCGGATCATGTTCTCCTCTCCGACAATTGGTATCAGAGAATCCTTCATAAAAACCTTGGCGCCAATAATGCGACATTTCTTAACAATGTCTTCAATCCAGTCCTTTTTAGGGACAACCTTGTTCTTCCGGTTACCTGTCTCAGCACCGAGAATAACCCACTTCGGAAACATATTTCTTGTGAACCCTTCACAATAATCTGCATCGGGCCACGGACCCATTATCGGCTCACAGCTTATAAACGTCGGGAGGACCTTATTCCAGTGAACCATAGAAGGCATAACTGTAGCCGTAGTCCCAAGCCAGAAGTTCTTATCTTCAGCCTTGATAATTCCTTCATCTAATAGCTCACCATAGGCTCTGGGGTTCTTTGTCAGGAAAAGATACTTGTGCTGCGGAGATCTTCTGCAAGCCTCAAGAATGCTCTCAATGATCCAGAACGGAACCCAAGCGCCAAACAAATCGGCCATGCTGCACACAAAGATACGCTGCGGCTCTTTTATGCTTTCCAGATCATGAATCCGGTACTGATGGAAAGTCGGCAAAAAACCGAAAGGATAAGGCTCGACCTTGCCCTCAAACTCATAAGGCTTCTCCAGAACCTCCACGGCTTTGTCAAAGTACATATTCTCGATAGCAGGATCCTTGGAAGCAAACCTGTTAGCGATGCGTCTGGCATAACAATACTTACAACCATGAGAACACCCCGTCAGAGGATTCCATGTCATATCAGCCCATTCTATGCTTGTGTTTCTCATTTCTTTTCTCCCCCTTGGTTTGTACTAGCCTCATATGGTTCTATCTTCTGCCATGCAATAACCTCAATTCCATTCTTCTTGCACCATTCCTCGGCACTGACCTCGCTTGGCGGTTTAAGGTTGTACCATCCAGTATGTGGATTAAAAGGCTCGACATAATTTGCCGTTGTGTATCCCATTTCTCCCATATCGTATCTAATACAGACAAGATATTCTCCAGTTTCTGTCGGTGTTCCAGTGTGCCAATGGTTGTCTAATTCTTCCATTACAGCCTTATCTGCAATATCGACAATCTTGTTAATTCTTATTATGTTTTTTCCTCTTGCACGTGCTTCTTCACAGAGCATTACAATCTGTTTACAAGCAGAAATACAACTATTCATTTCTCTTTTCTCCCCTTCAATCCCATATGTATTTGATGATATAAAAAAACCCCAGCACCAAAAAGAACAACAACAGGTATACCAACAAGAATAAGCCCGAAACAAAGAACCCATTCTGCAGGATCTCTGTCGTCTGTCCATCCTTCAAGCAATCCCATTATTAGACCCAACAATGATAAAACCGCACCGAAAACAAAAGACGTCCACATGACCTTTTCCAAAACGCTCATTTTTCTCTTCTCCTTAATCACCTTGCCTCAATGAATAAAGCAAATAAGCATCCAAGAATAGCACCCAACAATGCAACATTCACTAAGAGTGCGATGTATATAGCACGTAGTTTTCTAACTATTTTAGTGTTACCGGTTCTAGACATTCTCTCTCCTTACTTGCCTCAAGAACTGTCGGTGCGTTCATTCCAATATCAGTCATAACCTCACAAAGAAGTGCGTTGGTTTCATCATCTACTTGAGGAAGATACTTGCTGAAAATCTCTTTGATTTTCTCCCAATCCTTCAAGAGTCCGTGAGTTGGTACCTCGACAAGAGGACAACTCTCACTTTTTTCCGCATCTGGGTATTCATTATCATATAATCCAACAGTGAGATGATAATGACAGACTTTTGTTAGCCAACACTCATGAAATCTTAAATCATCATCA
>Ga0310786_10004498_pt1 | contig 19425 bp, 9 predicted proteins | sample AusTroGonzalo_MG_FD_203881 | JGI IMG/M metagenome (GOLD analysis project Ga0310786, IMG submission 203881) | Bovine rumen microbial communities from tropical cattle in Woodstock, Queensland, Australia - Gonzalo_03 (v2) (version 2) | ecosystem: Host-associated > Mammals > Digestive system >... | reverse complement strand
GGGTATAGGTGCCGGCATCGGATTCACTGCAGCCGAGTTCACGGTAACCAATGGAAGTTTCGTCATGGGTCGGATAGATCCAGGAGGTTTCTTCCGGCATGAGTGCATAACCATCATAGGTCTTCGATTTGCTGCTTGAAGAGAAAGTAACATCCAGCGGTTTGATGGTAATGGATCCATCGTTTACGTTGACAGAGTAATTGCTGCTGTCTCCCTGGAGGGAGTAAGCGATATCCAGGTAATAGGTATCCGCATCATCACCGCGCTGGGGGATCGGTCCAATGGCAAACTCTATCTTATCTTCTCCGACGAGGTTGTAATTGGCGAAGTAATCGTAACCGGACTCTGTGGTGGTTCCGGAGAGCGAATTGCCGTTGCCTGTGCAGGAGACAGAGAAAGGAATCGAGTCGCCGTAGGAATAAGTTCCGCCGGAAGTGGAGAAGGAAATAGGATACGGATTAACGGTCAGGGTGCCGGATTCGCATATGACATTACAGTAGGCAGTGACGTCATTGCCGTTTTCATCCTTGATGACATAGCTGGCAATTTCGCAATCGGATTCACCGGCGACTGTCTGGGAACCGGAAAGGGTGACGGTGAAGGAGTAGCCCTCCGGCAGCATCTCGGAATCCACATCCTCCGCGGAAGGAACGAGGGGATCACCGTCATAGACCTTGTCATAGGAAGGCGCGTAGAGGTAAATGTCCACGGGCTTCGGAGTTGCGGTGGGTGTGGGTGTAGGCGTATCCGTAGGCGCCGGAGTAGGCGTCGGCGTCGGAGTAGGTGTGGGTGTGGGTGTCGGCGTTTCGGCGGGAGCAGTAACCGTAAGAATGCCCAGGACCGAAGTGACGACGTAGTTGTTCTTATCCACATCGCCCCAGTCAATGGTATAGGTGTTGTCCGTCTTGCCGACTTCCGTGATCGTGCCCGTGGCAGTGACGATGATGGTATCACCGTCGATGAGACCCTCAATGGTCACATCCTCACAGGTCAGCGGTTCACCGTCATAGAACTTGGAGGCGGAGCCAGTGCGAATCGTAATGGCAGCAGGCTCAATGGTGACTGTGGTGCCGGAAATGGAAGACACCGGGCAGGAAATATTGGCGGAAGAAGAGGAGACAAAAGCAGTGATCGTAAAGGTGCCGGCTCCTGTCGCCATACCGGAGAGGGTCAGATCCACAGTGTCTCCGGTGAAGAGGGTGAAGCGGTAAACCTGATCTCCCGCAGCGCGCTTAACCGGCTTTGTGCTGGCCAGCAGGCGCGGCAGGGCAGCGGTGGTGGTTGTGGTCGGGGTAACAGTTTCTCCCTTATGAGTGCCGTTCTGGTAAGTCAGGACGGGAGTCGGGGTATAGGCTGTGCCTGAATAGGAGGCAGAGCCGCTGCCCAGGGAGATGCTGACGGACAGGGGCTGAACGGTGAGCTTGCCCTTCTTCACGGAGATGTCTTCGAAGACGTCCGTCACATTCTTCTTGTTTTTATCAAAGATCTTGTAGGAAGTGATCTTGGTTTCGGATTCACCGACTTCGGTCTGGGAACCGGAAACAACAGCGGTGAAGGTATAGCCCTTGGGCAGGCCTTCCGCCTTGATGTCATCAGCGTCAGCTTCCAGGGGTTCACCATCGTAAACCTTTTCCGCGGAAGGCGCAGTGAAGGTCACGCCGGAAATGGGCTTGACGGTCAGGGTGCCCAGGTCATCGCGCAGAACGTAGTTGCGCTCATCGGCATTGCCCCATTTGATCTCGTAAGTGTTTTCGGATTCGCCGATCTCGGTCTGGGTACCGGTCGGGATGACCTGAATGGAGGAATCCACCTTGATGGGCTTGAACTCAGCTTCCTGGCTAGTCAGCACGCGGGTGGAGTAATTGGTAATCTGGGTATCAACAGAGATGCGGATGTTGGCGGAGTCCGCCATGACGTTCTCCTGGGCGGAAGATGCCACATCCAGACCGTTGACGGAAACCGTGCCTTCCTCCAGCGGGGGCAGGGCGGCGATAAGATCAGCGATGAGTTCCGGATCCCAGTTGGTTTCCTCGCAGGCGGCAGCCAGCAGGTCCGGGTTCTCCGCGTAGAGGCGAAGAACTTCTTCCGGAAGGTCTTCTTCCTTCAGGTCCTCGATGACGAATTCCAGTGAGTCGCCATTGGCACCCTTCTGCAGGGCAACGGAGAGGCGCTGGCCGACCTTCAGCTCAATGCTCTTGGTTTCCTTGGTGAGGGGGTTGGAACCGTGGACGAAGATACGGCCGGAAACAGCGACCATCTGTTCGCTGCCCAGGGCGGTCTCCGTAATGATAGAGGTGTTCTGCCAGGAAGGAGATTCAGCGTTGTAGCCGGAGACGGTACGGATACCGGCATCTTCACAGGTGAGCGGTTCGCCGTCGTATTCCTTTTCAGCGGAGCCGGTCCAGACGGTCAGGGGTGCTTTATCCACGACCAGGTGGCCGGCAATCTTGTTAACGGACGGGAAGTGGCTGTTGACAACTTCACCGGTACCGTTGGTGATGGTATAGGAAGTGACAACGTTGTCACTGGAACCGGCATTGGTCTGGGAGCCGGAGCAGGAAACGGTGATATTGAAGTTGCCGGGCAGGCCGTACACCAGGGCGTCCGCAGGACGGACAAGAGGTGTGCCGTCATAGAGCTTACTGGCGGACTGGGCAACCAGGGTGATCTGGCCGGAATAGTACCAGTCGCCGTCAGCCGGATAGGGCTCTTCGCCTTCCTCTGCTTCGCCAGAGCCGGGCAGGAGGATCAGCTGGCCGTTGGGGCTGCCGTTGATAACGCGGTTATAGGTTTCTTCATTGGAGGTGATGGCAGTAGCGGCGAAGGTGCTGATGTTATCGCCGTTGATATCGGTAATGATGGGGTTGACGCCGACTTCTTCAACGGGGCCGCCATCGGAAACGGAGCCTGTAGGGGCGGGAGCATCTGTTTCGACGGAGATCTGCTGGCCGGGCTGGAGGGTAACGGCACGGTTGGTACCGTTGGAGTCCCTGAAGTTGACCTGGCCGCCGCCCTCATAAACCGCGATGGTGGTCTGCTCTTTGCCTTCCGGGGTGGTCTTGGAAGAAGCGGAGATGATGGTACCGCGGATACCCACGGTCATCGTGGTGGTCTGGATATCGAAGGAGGCGTTTTCATCCAGCTTGGCGGAAACATCCAGGAAGATTTCGCCTTCCAGGAGGTTCAGCTGCATGTGGTTGTCTTCCTGGATGAACTGGACGTGGGTGTCATGATCCAGGGAGACGATCTTGGTATCGTCCAGACCGACGGATGCGGTACCGTCCGAGCCAGTGCGCATTGATTCGCCGCTCAGGAACCGGACGCCCTCAAGAAGGAAGCGCGGGAGGCCGGTGATGTCGAAGATGTCGACGGTGCCTTCGTAGCGCAAAAGCTTCATCGTGGAAGCATCATACGAGGCATCGGTGGAGACTCCTTCGGAGACGCCAACAACAAATAATGATAATGACAAAAGGAGAAGTAGTATGAACGTAATCAATTTGCGGCTCATAGAGGCGCCTCCTTCGGAGATTACTTAAAACTGAAGACTGAAAACTTAAAACTGAAAAATGAATTAATTTCGTTACACTGAGCGCTCGCTCATATGGAATGATTGAATGGGCCTTTGGCCTTAGTAAGGGATTCCTCGACTCCATTTCATTCACCCGGGGCTGCCGCCCGTTCTCCACTGATAAAGAGCCACTGGCTCTTTATCCGGGCGTTCCGAACCCCGGAATGACAGCCTTTTGTGCATTCTTCAACGCTTTGGTTGGAATGACACATGTCATAGTTGAATAATAGTGTTCTGAATGAAACGGGAACGTGGATGAATGATCAGTAATCTGAACTATAGTGGAATGTTAATTCCATATGTTTATACGCACAGGTGACAAGGCATGGAAATTAAACGTATAACCATACAGAAAACCATGGGGATGGGGGGAAACATACACACTCCATAAATATAGGTAGGATACGGATCAATCAATTATATCACATAAAAAAATAAACTTCTATAAGGCAAAGAAATTGTAAACGATTGCTCAAAGAGATAATAGGAGTGGACAAATATGAAAAATCGATGGAGATAAAGTGACGGAAAAGGCCGAAAAGTATTGAAAATCATAAATAGATACATTATAATAGACAAGATTGAGCGTGTAACAATACGGATTTTGTCCTCCCCCCAGGAGCCGCCGATTCGTTACACAGACTGTCCGCGGAGCGCCGGAACGCGGCGAGCGGAAAAAGGAGAACGGAAAGCATGACAATTACCAAGACTCTGGACGGAACCAACCTGACAATTGCCCTTGAAGGAAGACTGGACACCACGACTTCTCCGCAGCTGGAGGGAGAAATGCATCCCGATATCGACAGCGCGACTGAAGTGACCTTTGACCTGGAAAACCTGGCGTACATTTCCTCTGCCGGACTGCGGGTGCTGCTGAGCGCTCAGAAGATCATGAACAAGCAGGGAAAGATGACCATCAAGAACGTTTGCCCCGAGATCATGGACATTTTCGACGTGACCGGGTTTGTGGATATCCTGAACATTGAAAACTAAGGGAAGTTGACGACAGCATGGACTATCGGCCACTGGAGATAGAGGACCGTGACCGGGTTGAGAAATGCCGGGATCCCCAGCTGAATCCGTTTACTGCCCTGACTTTTACATCGCTGTTCACATGGAGAAAGGAATATGGACTTGAGATCGCGGGGGACGAGGATTACTTTGTGATCCGGAGCCGCCACGACAATTCGTATTTCTGCCCATGTGGAGACGGGAATAAATGTAAAAGATTTATTGAAGAAAACGTGAAGCCCGGCGAGAGCGTCCTGTACCTGACACAGGAACAGGCAGAGGCGCTTGGCGACGGATGGGAAATCCGGAAACGGGACGACCTGAGCGAATATATCTGCGCGACACCGGCGCTGGCCCTGAAGGAAGGCTTCCACATGAGCCATAGCTTCAAGGACAAATGCCGGCAGTACAAGAAGCGGCATCCCTATGAGGCAAGGCTGATGACCAAGGCGGATTTGCCGCTGATCATCGATATTGCACAGAAATGGGAAGAGGCTGACCCGGAGGGAGCAGGCGACCTGCAGGTGCTGCAGGAGGAAATCTCTTCCTTCGGCGAGGTGACGCTGAACGGCGTGATGATCACCGCGGAGAACGGGGATCATGCATTCATCATGGGATACGAGAACACTCCTGAGATGTTCACGATGACCATGGTGAAGCACGACCTGACCCTGCCGCTTCTGATGACACCGGTATGTGTGCATGAACTGGCCTGCGCGCTGGTTGACAAATATCCATACATCAACCTGGAAGAAGACCTGGGACTGGAAGGGCTGCGGAGATCAAAGCTGCTTTACAGTCCGATTAAACAGCTGGAAGTTTACGAGGCGGTCAGAAAATGAATCAGAAACACTACATATGCCGCAAGATGTTCCTGCGGATTCTCTGGCCAAGCCTGATTTCTTCCGTGGCGCTGGCAATCGCGGACGTAGCGGACGCGCTGGTCATCGGTAACAGGATGGGTGAGAGCGGCCTGGCGGCCATCGGTATCGTGACACCGCTGTACATGATCCTGAACCTGCTGGGATACGGTTTTTCCACCGGCGGGTGCGTGGCCTTCAGCCGCATGGCGGCAGAGGGTAAGGAAGATGACGCCCTGAGCCATTTCAAGAGCATCGGGACGCTTCTGTTCGGTTTGGGCGTTGTATTAGCGATAGCAGGCAACTTGCTGATGCGGCCGCTGATGCAGGTGCTGGGCGCGAACGACGGCAGCCCGGAACTGTACGCCCTGTGCGAACAGTATGCCCGTCCGCTGGTAACGGCGGTACCGGTATTCTTCCTGAATTTCCTGCTGTATGACTTTGTCCGGTGCGACAATGACGCACCGCGGGCAACCCTGGGATTCTCCGTGGGCTGCCTGACAGACCTGGGACTGAACATCTGGTTCGTGCTGGGACTTGGATGGGGCGTGAAGGGTTCCATTTACGCGACGGTGATCGCCCAGAGCGTGAGCGTGATTATCCTGCTGACGCATCTGATCAACGGCAGGGGCCTGATGAATATTCCGCGGATCGTGAAGGCGAAGCTTGCCATCGGCAAGCCGGTTGCCGACTCCCTGCGGATCGGCTTCAGCGCTTCCATGCAGTATGTGTTCCAGTTCCTGTTCCTGCTGCTGGGCAACAGAGTACTGCTGCGGGCAGGAGACCTGGGACTGATCAAAGGCGACCTGTATGTAGCCGTGTTCGACGTAGTGATGAACATCAGCTACATCTTCAACGGAATCTACCAGGCGTTTGCTGAAACGATGCAGCCGCTGGCGAGCACCTTCGCGGCGGAGCACGGACGGGACGACCTGAAGTACCTGGTGCGGATGGCCATGGCCACAGCGCTGATGGTGGGTGTTCCGGCACTGCTGGTTGCGGCGATTCCGGCGGGAGCGGTGAGCAGCTTCTTCGGCCTGGGAGACGCGGAAAGCCTGAAGGTTTCCGTGCCCGCGATCCGGCTGTTCCTGCTGAGTACGCCGCTTGGCGGACTGCTGGTAATCCTGACCGGGTTCTTCCAGAGCTGCGGACGGGAACAGCTGGCAGGCGAGATCACCGTGATGCGAAAGGCGCTGTTCCTGCTGCCGATTACGGTAGCGCTGGGCTTCTGGCTGCCGAAAGACTTCTGGTGGCTGTTCGTGATTGCTGAAGGCATCACGATGATTGTGCTGGCGACGGCGGTACGGGGACGGCTGCTGCGGAAGCAGGACACGACGGTGCCCGTATATTCCACAACGATGGATAACCAGAACCACGAGCTGAGCCGGGTGCTGGATGAAGTGGTGGCATTCTGCGAAGAGCAGGAGATCCCCATGAAGCAGGCAATTCTGATCCAGCTGGCTGTTGAAGAGCTGAGCGTGGTGACGATGGAGAAGGCTTTCAGCGGAAAGCCGGACGAATACATCCAGCTGACGCTGGCCCGGGAAGAGAACGGGGATCACGTGATTCACATCCGGAACAGCGCGCCGTATTTCAATCCGCTGGACCTGCGGATGGGCAAGGTGCAAAAGGATGAAACCGACGAGCTGATGGACAGCGTCGGCGTGATGATGGTAAGGCAGAAGGTCAAGAGCCTGCATTACCGGAACTATGAAGGATTCAACATGATGACGGTGGTCATCTGATACAACCCCTAACATGAAGAAAAGAGGATGTTCGCGCATGAAGAAAAAAGGCTGGACTTCGCTGACAGTGAAGCTGAACGGGCTGATCCTGATCATCGTTTTGGTGCTCTCACTGGGCCTGGCGGCTTTTGCCTACAGGGTAAACAGCGAACGCGTGGACAAATACTATATGCAGACCACCTCCCAGGCGGCTGCTACTGTGGCGGCGTTTGTGGATGGCGACATGACAGAAGATCTGCTGAACGCGATCAAAACGGAAGAGTTCGCGGCTGTCCGTGATGCGGCAGAGGATGCGGACGGCGACCAGATGATCATTGACTGGCTGTCTGAACGGGGATTGTATGACAACTATACAGACCTGCGGGCGATGCTGGCAAAGTACAAGAAGAACCTGAAAGCTGAATACGTCTATCTGCAGAGCCTGGAAGGCAACAAGAGTATCAATATCGTGGACCCGGACGAAGCGGTGCTGTACACCGGCAGCCTGGAAGAAACCCCGGAAGGATATGAAGAATTCCAGACCAACATGCATATAGATTCCGTGGTGAGCCACACTGAATACGGCTGGCTGTGTTCCGCCTATGAACCCGTTGTTAACTCAAAGGGCGAGAACGTTGCCATCGTGGGCGTGGACATCAACATGAACGACGTTATGGAAGAACGTCAGCGCTTCCTGACCACCATGATGATCTTTGCCGCGGCCCTGATGATTATGAGTTCCGTGATCACTGTGCTGATGATGCGCCGGATCGCCACCAAGCCCCTGAGCATGCTGGCGAAGGCAACGACCGGTTTTGCGACCTCTGAAGACGCGACAGAATACCTGAAAGAGAAGATTATCAACCTGCCGATCAACTCCAAGGACGAGATCGGAGACCTGTATCAGGAAATCCGCGTGATGCAGGGACGAATTGTGGAATACCTGAACAACCTGACAAAGGTGACGGCGGAGAAGGAACGCATTGGCGCGGAGCTGAACATTGCCGCGCAGATCCAGGCGGACATGCTGCCCCGGATTTTCCCGCCCTTCCCGGAGAGAAACGACTTCGACATCTACGCCATCATGGATCCGGCGAAGGAAGTCGGCGGCGACTTCTACGATTTCTACATGCTGGACGACGATCACCTGTGCATGGTTATGGCTGACGTGAGCGGCAAAGGCGTACCTGCATCGCTGTTCATGACAATCGCCAAGACGCTGATCAAGAACAGGGCACAGCTGGGCGAGAAGCCTGCTGAAATCCTGTATAACGTGAACAACCAGCTGTGCGACGGCAACGACGCTGAACTGTTTGTGACCGTGTGGCTGGCTATTATCGAGCTGAGCACCGGTAAGGGCGTGGCTGCGAACGCAGGCCATGAGCATCCCGTGATCCGCCGGAAGGACGGCAATTATGAGATGGTGCTGTACCGGCATGCGCCGGCAGTGGCTACAATGGAAGGCATCCGGTTCAAGGAGCATGACTTCCAGCTGAATCCCGGAGACTCCCTGTTTGTGTACACCGACGGCGTCACGGAAGCGACAAACATCAACGACGAACTGTTCGGTACACAGCGGATGCTGGACGCCCTGAACAAGAACCCGAACGCGAATCCGAAGGAACTGCTTCAGAACGTGCGGGATGATATCGATGAATTTGTGGGCAACGCACCGCAGTTTGACGATATCACGATGATGGGCCTGAAGTATGACGGACCGGAACAGAGATACGAAACCGCCAACCTGACCATTGACGCGAAAACCGAAAACCTGGACCAGGTACTGGCGTTTGCGGAAGAGCAGCTGTCTAAGGCGGAGTGCCCGATCAAAGCCCAGACCCAGATCGGCGTGGCAGTGGAAGAGATCTTCGTGAACATCGCCCTGTATGCCTATGCTCCTGAAACCGGCAAGGCGGACATTACCATTGATATCGGGAAGAACCCGAAAGAAGCGGTGATCACGTTCCGGGACAAGGGAGTGGAATTCAATCCGCTGGAGAAAGAAGATCCGGACGTCACACAACCTGCTGAAGACAGGCAGATTGGAGGACTGGGGATTTATATTGTCAAAAAGACGATGGACGAAGTCACCTATGCACGGGAAGGCGACGAGAACGTGTTGAGGATCAGGAAAAGGCTATAAGTTAAATGAAATAAATCAGCTTCGCTGATTTGTGAAATATCGATCTTCGATCGATGTGAAATATTTGACTTCGTCAAATGTGAAATATTCGCCGACGGCGAATGTGTAATTTACTGTTTGCTTTGCAAACGAAAACAGCTTCCAGATGGATTCTGGAAGCTGTTTTATATGGTTTTTGATTAATCACGACCGAAGAGGTCGCGAGTGTATACCTTGTCTTTAACGTCGTCAAGGCAGTGATCATATCGGTTGGCGATAATGGCCTGGGACTTACGTTTGAAGTGCCTGAGGTCGTTGACGACTTTGCTGCCGAAGAAGGTGGTGCCATCCTCGAGGGTGGGCTCGTATATAATTACGGTAGCACCTTTCGCTTTAATGCGTTTCATAATACCCTGGATGGAGGACTGGCGGAAGTTATCGGAATTGGCCTTCATGGTGAGACGGAAGACGCCGACAACCACCTTATGCTCCTTGGCGGCGGACCAGGAATCATTGGCCTCATAAGCGCCGGCAATCTCCAGGACGCGGTCAGCAATATAGTCCTTGCGGGTACGGTTGCTTTCCACGATGGCGGACATCATGTTCTGGGGAACGTCATTGAAGTTTGCCAGGAGCTGCTTGGTATCCTTGGGCAGGCAATAACCGCCATAGCCGAAAGACGGGTTATTGTAATGGGTGCCGATACGCGGATCCAGGCAGACGCCGCGGATGATATCCCGGGTGTTCAGGCCCTTGGTCTCAGCATAGGTGTCCAGCTCATTGAAGTAAGAAACACGGAGTGCCAGGTAAGTGTTGGCAAAGAGCTTAACAGCTTCAGCTTCGGTAAGACCCATCAGGAGAACCTCAGTTTCCGGCTTCAGGGAAGCGCTGAGAAGCGTGTTTGCAAAGAGCTGAGCCTTTTCCCGGGTGGCGTCATCGCAGCCGACGATGATACGGCTGGGATACAGGTTATCGTAAAGGGCTCTGGATTCCCGAAGGAATTCCGGAGAAAAGAGGATATTGGAAACTCCGAACTTCTTCCGGACGGAAGCTACGTAGCCGACGGGGATGGTACTCTTGATCACCATCATGGCATCGGGAGCGTTCTTCAGCACAGTTTCAATGACGGATTCCACAGCAGATGTGTCGAAGAAGTTCTTCTTGGGATCGTAGTTGGTAGGAGCAGCGATGACCACAAAGTCAGCGCCTTTACAGGCGACAGCACCATCCAGGGTGGCGGTCAGATCCATGTTTTCTTCCTTCATGAATTTCTCAATGTATTCATCCTGGATCGGGCTGATCCGTTTATTAACCATTTCCACCTTCTCCGGGATAACATCCACGAGGGTAACATGATGGAAACGGGAAAGGAGGACTGCCATGGACAGACCAACATAACCGGCACCGTAAACCGTCACATTCAACCTGGTGGCAGGCGCAGTAACCGGATCCATAACGTCAATGAAGGCGACGGAAGGATCGAAGGACAGAGCATTGGCCAGACGGACCATCTGATCCGGAGCAGGAATATAGTCCTGCTTCTCAAGACGGGAAAGCAGGGAACGATTGATACCGGTCTGTGCTGCGAGATCCTGCTGGGTAATATGCAGGGCTTTGCGTTGGGCCAGAACGGTTTCAGCAAGCTTTTCGAGTGAGAAGGATTTCATCCGTGCACCTCCAAATGTGTTAATCAACAACCGGAGAATAAAATATTAATTGACGAAAGTCAATTAATATTTTCACAATGTTGCTTACAGCAACATTGTGGGTGTAGGGGCAGGAAGTTGTAAGTGGTACTTCACATCAGAGTTGTACCTGTGATAAGATACAAGTAAATTAATACTGAAAACTTAAAACTTAAAACTGAAAAATGATATAGTGTTACGGCAGAAACGGGAAAAACATAAAACTTAAAAATATTTAGTTACTGATATGCCAGAATTTGGAAGGGTAGAAGAGACAGGATATAGAAGAATATTGAAGATATAACGTAAATGCAAGGGAATGACGACGAAGGGAAAAGGAGAAACGAGATGGCGGCGGACTGGGTCATCGTTGTTGATGACGACAGAAATGACCAGAAATTGACATGCGAAATGCTGCGCAGGGCTGGAATCCGGACATCAGCGATGAGATCCGGTGCGGCTGCCCTGGACTATATCCGCAAAGGCGGAATGCCGGATTTGATCCTGCTGGATGTGAATATGCCGGAAACGGACGGCTTTGAAACACTGCGACTGCTGCGGGAACAGATGGATCCGGAGAACGAGATTCCTGTTGTGCTGATGACCGGCGAAGAGGAACAGGAAGTCCGCGGGCTGGAAGAGGGGGCAATGGATATTATCCGGAAGCCCCTGGAAGGCGACGTGGTCATCAGCCGGGTCTGTAAAGCGCTGGATATCAGCAGACGGATGAAGCGGTTTGCCCGGACGGCTGAAATAGACCAGATGACAGACCTGCTGAACAAGAGCGCGACAGAATCACGGATGGAACGGCTGTGCGATGAAGAGGACGGCTTGCTTTGCGTATTGGATTTGGATAACTTCAAGAATGTGAATGACATCTATGGTCATGATATCGGTGACCAGGTACTGATGATGTTTGCCCGGGTGCTGAAGGTAAGCCTCCGGCGGGATGACGAATGCGGACGCATCGGAGGAGACGAATTTGCGGTATTCCTGAAGAACATGAAGAATGCCGAAGACCTGAAGCGGTACACGCAGCGCATCAATGAAGGATATGAGATCGGCGCGAAGGCGATCATGGGAGACAAGATCAGTTTCCCGCTGGGAATCTCTGTTGGCGCGGTGAAAGTACCGACATATGGCCGGGAATACAGCGATCTGTTCAAGCTGGCAGACCAGGCGCTGTATGACGCCAAACAGAATGGAAAACGCCAGGCGGAACTGTATAATGCGCCGCAGGAGAACCAGGGTAAAGCAAAGCAAGTGCTGGACCTGGAAGGTGTGACCAGAATGCTGCAGGAAAGAGCAGCGATTCCGGGCGCCCTGTGGACAGGGAAAGATATCTTCGGCAGCATATACCAGTACATGGTGAGATATATGAACCGCTACAGGAACAGCGCGTTCCGGGTACTGCTGACACTGCAGACCGCATCTGATGCAAGCGATACGGAAAGAAGGAAACTGAGGGATGAATTCCGGCAGAGGATTCGCGGCGCATTGCGGGGCAGTGACGTGATGATGGAATGCACGGATAACCAGGTGTTCCTGCTGCTGCCGGGTATCAAGGAGCAGGACATTGAAAGGGTTATTGGAAGACTGCTGAAAAGATGGAAAGAAGCGGAAAACAGTGATCGAGCGAAGATAAGTGTTGAGTATGGAGAGATTGATGTGGGGAGAAAAACCTACAGGAGAGAATAAATGAGGTAGGAAGTATAATTGAAAATGAAATATTTGCCTTCGGCAAATATGAAATAAAGCTGCCAAGGCAGCTTTGTGAAATATCGTGCTTCGCACGATGTGAAATATTCGTCTGGCGACGAATGTGAAAGATACTCTACCTCTTAATGAATACTGAAAACTGAAAATGGCCAAGAAAATGAAATATTTGACTTCGTCAAATGTGAAATGTGCTTCGCACATGAAATATCGCTTCGCGATGTGAAATATTCGTCTCCGACGAATGTGAAAGTAACTGTTTGCTTCGCAAACGAAAAAAGCTTCCAATTTGGAAGCTTTTTTGTGTAGAGTGATGAGTGATGAGATTACCAGTGAAGAGTGAAAAGTGAAGAGTTTGCAGCTGAATTGTTATCACAGTTTGGATAACATTTGTTTGTCGCACTTACGGTAGAAGAATAAGCAAAGTACAAGCGCAAACAATTCAGCAGCGGGAAAACACCACCAGACGGCCTTGACGTCGCCGGTGAGGCGGGCAATGAGCCAGGCGACAGGCAGGAGGATGAGAAGCTGACGGCAGATCGAGATGATCATGCTGTAGGTGCCGCGGCCAACGGCCTGGAATACGGTGGAGAGGATGATGCCAACAGCGGCCAGCAGGAAACTGGAGGAGATGATCCGCATGGCAACCATGCCGATATCGGTCATCTGGGCAGTGATCTCCGCCTCGGCTTCAGACTCGAAGATAGACATGAGCTGGCCGGGGAAGACCATGAAGACGAAGGTGCCGACGAGCATGATGACACAGGCCCAGATCAGGGCAACCTTGATGCAGCTGTAAACCCGTTCCTTGATCTTCGCACCGTAGTTGTAAGCGATGATGGCGATGATACCATTGGACAGGCCGAAGACCGGCATGAAGATGAAGGACTGGAGCTTGAAGTAAACGGACATGACGTTCAGGGCGGCATTGCTCTGTGCAAAGCCGGAGAGAATGGCGTTCATCCCGATATTCATGACGGAACCGATGGAAGCCATAACCGTGCTGGGCAGACCGACGGAAACAATGCCGGAAAGATCATGACGGTTGATGATGGCATCCTTGCGCATGAGGCGCAGTTCCGGATTCTTCTTCTGATTGAGGGTGAAGCCGATGATGGCGGAAACGAACTGACCGATAACCGTGGCAACAGCCGCACCGGAAACGCCCATGCGGGGGCAGCCGAGGAGACCAAAGATCATGATGGGGTCCAGGATGATGTTGGTCACGGCACCGCAGAGCTGGGTGACCATGGAGAGCACGGAGTTGCCGGTGGCCTGGAGCATACGCTCGAAGTAGATGGCCACGAAAAGGCCTGTGCTGGCTGCGGTAACGATGGTCAGGTAAGAGGTACCCATGGAGAAGATGCTTTCCTTATTGGCCAGGTTGTCGGAAACGACAAGGCCCATGGTCTGGCCGGCCAGGAAGAGGCCGAAGAGGATGAAGAGTACACTGCCCAGCACCTCAATGAGCAGACCGTTCCAGGCGCCGCGGCGGGCACCCTCCGGATTGCGCTCGCCAAGACGACGGGAAAGCAGGCTGTTGATACCAGTGCCCATACCGGTGGACAGGGCGATCATCAGCATCTGGAAAGGCATGGCCAGGGAAACAGCAGTCAGGCCATTGGGGTCAAAGCGGGAAACGAAGATGCTGTCGACGATGTTGTACAGCGCCTGGATCAGCATGGAGAACATGATCGGAATTGATACTTTGGGGACCAGCTTGGTCATCGGCATGGTGCCAAGCAATTTGGAGCGATCTTGCTGCATTTTTGTTGATTTCCTTCCTTAGTTACACACACTTTCATACACACAACGGATGTATTATACATATAAGAGGAAGAAAATCAAGAAGAGGAAGGAAAACAACAAGAAATGAAGATTGAAGAATAAAAATGATATTGAAAATGAAATATTTGTCTTCGACAAATATGAAATAAAGCTGCCAAGGCAGCTTTGTGAAATATCGTGCTGCGCACGATGTGAAATATTCGACTGACGTCGAATGTGATAATTACTCTATTGCCTTTTTGTGTGCTATTCGTAAAAGAAGCAGGTTGCTGAAAATGTCCTATTGGAAATGGTAAAAGATACGTTTCACATTTTGGTTGGTTGTGGTATATTACAAGCAGAAAACTTTGGGGGAGAAAAGCGTTATGATACAGGCTGTTAAGGGCAGGAATGTAAAGATGCTGCCTGGATTATTTCAGCGCAGGATGAAGCTGAACGAGGACTACCTGATGGAGCTGGATCCGGGATGCCTGCTCCAGAATTTCTATATTGAAGCGGGAATCATTCCTCCGGGAGGACAGATTATCCCTGATCCGGCCAATGCCAAGATGCACTGGGGATGGGAAGCACCAAGCTGCCAGCTGCGGGGACATTTCCTCGGGCACTGGCTGAGTGCGGCCGCGACGCTGTGCGATGGCGGAAACAAGCCGGAACTGAAAGCGCGGATTGACTTCATCGTGGAAGAGCTGGCGAAGTGCCAGAAGCTGAACGGCGGCGAATGGGTCGGCAGCATTCCGGAGAAGTACTTCGCGTTTATGAAACCCGGTAATTATATCTGGTCCCCCCAGTATACGATGCACAAGACCATCATGGGCTTGAAGGACGTCTATGAGCGGCTGGGCAACGAGAAAGCGATCCAGATCCTGGACAAGCTGGCGGACTGGTATGTGCGCTGGGTGAAGGAAAATGAGGAAGAGGATCCGGAAGTTGTTTTCCGCGGAGAACAGGCCGGCATGCTGGAAGTATGGGCAGACCTGTATGCGCTGACGCAGAAAGAGAAGTATCTCTACCTGATCAAGGCCTATGAAGGAAACGCACTGTTTGAGCGTCTGGACAAAGGCGGAGACGCGCTGAGTGATGATCACGCCAATGCTTCCATTCCGCTGGCACACGGCGCGGCACGGATGGCCGAGATCACCGGAGATGAAAAGTGGATCAAGCGGCTGGAAGCCTTCTGGAAGACTGCAGTAACAGAACGTGGTATGTTTGCCACGACCGGAAGCAATGCCGGTGAATTCTGGATTCCGCCCCACAGCCATGGAAGGTATATGGGAAACGAGGATCAGGAATTCTGCACAGTGTATAACATGGTGCGGGCGGCGGAATACCTGTATCGCAGGACACTGAAAAAGGAATACGCCGACTATATTGAGCGGGCAATCTATAACGGTTTCCTGGCACAGCAGAACAAGGATACCGGTATGCCGACCTACTTCCTGCCGATGCTGCCGGGCAGTAAGAAGAGATGGGGAAGCAAGACAAGGGACTTCTGGTGCTGCTTCGGCACGATGGTGCAGGCGCAGACAATTTATCCGGAACTGGTATGGTACACGGACGGCAAGGACGTGACTGTGAGTCAGTACTTCCCGAGCGAAGCAGAGATGGATCTGGAGTACGGGAAGGTGCAGATGCGCCAGGCTGTGCATATGAAGAATTATGACAACCAGGTGCTGTTTGACGAGCACAGCGGTGGACGGGTGTCCCGGTGGAGCATCCGGTTCACGGTGAAGAGTGAATGCAAGGGAGAATGGGCGCTGCGGCTGCGGGTGCCGGCATGGATTGCCGGAGAACCGGTTGTCAGCGTGAACGGGGAAGAGATCAAGCCTGAAATTGAAGAAGGGTATATTGTACTGAACCGTAATTGGGAAGAAGAAGAGGTCGTGGATGTATTCTTCCCGAGTGAAGTCCGGTTTGAGAAGCTGGAGGGAGCGGAAGAACTGGTGTGCTTCCTTGACGGCCCGGTAGTGCTTGCTGGACTTACTGATACAGATAAAGGAATTAAAGGCAAGCCGGAAGAAATATTATTACCGGAGCAGAGCCATACATATGGAGCATTCGTGTGGACGCAGAATGTATATCTGACCAGAAAACAGAAGGAGAACTTCAGGCTGGTGCCGCTGTATGAGGTGACCAACGAGGCGTACACAGTGTACTTTACGTCTGAAAGTTAAATGAAATATTTCAAAACAACGTTGTTGCTTTGAAATATGAAATAAATCAGCTATGCTGATTTGTGAAATGTTGCCTTCGGCAACGTGAAATATTCGGCATCTGCCGAATGTGAAAGTTACTGTTGCTTCGCAACGGGACGTTCGCTAAAGCGAACGTGGATGATTTTGTAGGGGGCTGGATTTTTATGTTGTTCATAGGTATTTGCGGAGCAAGCGGAAGCGGGAAGAGTACGCTGGCGGATGCGCTGAGGGAAAAGCTTGGTGAAGACAGGTGCCAGGTGCTGCAGCAGGATGCGTATTACCGGGATCACTCCTACCTGACGTTTGAACAGCGGGTGAAGCTGAACTACGACGAGCCCGGGATCTTTGACCATGATCTGCTGCTGGAGGATATTCAGCAATTGCTGAACGGCGGCGGAATCACACGGAAGGGATACAACTTCGCAGAGCATCGCCGGGAAGACAAACCGGATGAGATTATCCTGCCGAAGGATGTGCTGATCCTGGAAGGTATCCACTGCTTCCATGATAAAAGGCTGACAGAAATGATGTTCCTGAAACTGTATATGCAGGTGGAACCGGATATCTGCCTGCTGCGGAGAATTGAACGGGACATTATTGAAAGAGGAAGAGACATCCAGGGTATCGGAGAGCAGTACTTGAACAGCGTGAAACCGATGTTTGACAAACACATCCGGAACTATATCAATGACGCGGACGTGATTGTGGCGAACGGAGGAAAGAACGCGAGGATTGTAGACATACTGGCGGGATACGTGCAGGACGAGTTGAGCAAGAAGGCAAACATGTAAATGAAATGTTCGCCTGCGGCGAACGTGAAATATTAAAAGGCAACACGCAATGTGTTGCCTTTTAATGTGAAATAAATCAACTGCGTTGATTTATGAAATATTGGCTGACGCCAATGTGAAAGCTAGTTATCCGCTGCGGCCGGGGAGATTTCTCCATTCCCTTCGGTCAGTCGAAATGACAGTTGGGCGGATGGGAAAGGTTCAGAAGGAGAAAGAAAAAAGTTTTTAAGAGAAGGGGAAATAAAAGAGCAATATTCGGCAAAAATGAGGACAAATTTATCGGGTTTTGTTTTGTGTATGTACTGTTTGTTCAAAAATATATAAAAATATACCGGAAAAAACAAGGGCCAAAACGTTGAAAATATTGCTTTTTTGGTAAATTTATAAAAATTTTGTTACAAGGCAGGAAATAGGGGAGAAGAATAGAATATGTGAAATTGGGTTACATTGGGATAAATATTCCAGCAACCCGCAAATGCATTAAGGAGGTGCCTTATGGCAGCTGTGGATCTTACCAAATACGGGATCACCGGTGCAACGGAGATCATTCATAACCCTTCTTACGACTTCCTGTACGAAGAAGAAAACAAGCCGGAACTGACTGGCTATGATAAGGGCCAGAAGACCGAGCTGGGCGCGATGAACGTCATGACCGGTATCTACACCGGACGGAGCCCCAAGGACAAGTACATCGTGATGGACGAAAACAGCAAAGATACTGTTTGGTGGACCACCGATGGCTATAAGAACGATAACCATCCTCTGAGCGAGGAAAACTGGGCGATCCTGAAGAAGCTGGCCCAGAAGGAACTGAGCGGCAAGCGCCTGTTCGTCATGGATGCCTTCTGCGGCGCCAACAAGGACACCCGCATGGCCATCCGTTTCGTGATGGAAGTGGCCTGGCAGGCTCACTTCGTGAAGAACATGTTCATCCAGCCCACCGAAGAAGAACTGGCTTCCTTCGAGCCGGACTTCGTCGTCTACGCTGCCTCCAAGGCCAAGGTTGACGACTACAAGGCCATGGGCCTGAACAGCGAAACCGCTGTTGCCTTCAACATCACCAGCCGTGAGCAGGTTATCCTGAACACCTGGTACGGCGGCGAAATGAAGAAGGGTATGTTCTCCATGATGAACTACTACCTGCCGCTGAAGGGCATTGCCGCTATGCACTGCTCCGCCAACACCGACATGGAAGGCAAGAACACTGCCATCTTCTTCGGTCTGAGCGGCACCGGCAAGACCACCCTGTCCACTGACCCCAAGCGTCTGCTGATCGGCGATGACGAACACGGCTGGGACGACAACGGCGTGTTCAACTTCGAAGGCGGCTGCTATGCCAAGGTTATCAACCTGGACAAGGACAGCGAGCCCGACATCTACAACGCTATCCGTCGCGACGCCCTGCTGGAGAACGTCACTGTTGACGAAAACGGCAAGATCGACTTCGCTGACAAGAGCGTGACCGAGAACACCCGCGTGAGCTATCCGATCGAGCACATCGAGAAGATCGTTAAGAACGTGAACCCCGTGTCCGCCGGCCCCGATGCCAAGAACGTTATCTTCCTGAGCGCTGACGCCTTCGGCGTGCTGCCGCCCGTGAGCATCCTGACCCCCGAACAGACCAAGTACTACTTCCTGAGCGGCTTCACCGCCAAGCTGGCTGGTACCGAGCGCGGCATCACCGAGCCCACCCCCACCTTCTCTGCCTGCTTCGGCCAGGCCTTCCTCGAACTGCATCCCACCAAGTATGCTGAGGAACTGGTTAAGAAGATGGAAAAGAGCGGCGCCAAGGCCTACCTGGTCAACACCGGCTGGAACGGCACCGGCAAGCGTATCTCCATCAAGGATACCCGCGGCATCATCGACGCGATCCTGAACGGCGATATCCTGAACGCGCCCACCAAGAAGATTCCTTACTTCAACTTCGAAGTGCCCACCGAACTGAACGGTGTTGACACTGGCATTCTG
>Ga0310786_10004497_pt1 | contig 19427 bp, 17 predicted proteins | sample AusTroGonzalo_MG_FD_203881 | JGI IMG/M metagenome (GOLD analysis project Ga0310786, IMG submission 203881) | Bovine rumen microbial communities from tropical cattle in Woodstock, Queensland, Australia - Gonzalo_03 (v2) (version 2) | ecosystem: Host-associated > Mammals > Digestive system >... | reverse complement strand
GTTGAAACGGCTCTCGGCAATCTTTCCTTCTACAACCGCTTGCAAGACTGCACATCCAGGTTCGTGGGTGTGGATGCAATTGCCGAAACGACAATCAGCCGAAGTCTTGAATATCTCGCGGAAGTAATGCGACACTTCTTCGCGCTCCATATCGAATGTGCCAAAGCCTTTTATGCCCGGAGTATCGATAAGTGCTCCACCTTGATGGAGAAAGAACATCTGTGAGAAAGTAGTAGTATGCATTCCCGCATCGTGAGCGGCACTAATCTCTGCCGTCTTTGCTTCTGCATCGGGCACGAGCAAGTTGAGTAATGTGCTCTTCCCCACTCCACTATTACCGCTCAACAAGGTCGTCTTTCCCATAAGCTCAGCCTGCAACTCATCGATGCCATTTCCCTTCTCCGCGGAACAAGTCAAGCACTTATAGCCGATGCTTTTGTAGAGCGAAACAAGTTCATGCATTTGCCTCAACTCTTCCTCATTATAGAGGTCCGTTTTGTTGAAGATGAGAAGAACTGGAACCCGATAAGCCTCAGCACTTGCAAGAAAGCGGTCGATGAAAGTCGTGCTCGTTTCAGGATGCGCAATAGTGGCCACAAGCGCGGCCATATCGACATTCGCGGCTATGATGTGGCTCTGCTTCGACAGATTGGAGGCTTTGCGGATGATGTAGTTCCGTCTGTCCTCGATGTCCTCAATCAAAGCAGTTTGTCCGTCAGGACTTGGCGTAATAGTTACTCTATCGCCTACTGCAACAGGGTTTGTGCTCCTGATACCTTTGAGGCGAAAGGTTCCCTTTACCTTGCAGTCAAATAGCTGGCCATCGTCTGTTTTGACGGTGTACCAGCTACCTGTATTCCTGACAATGAGGCCGCGCATTTAGACGGTCATGATTTCCTTCTCCTTAGCAGCAAGCAACTCATCCACCTTCTTGATGAATTTGTCATGCATCTTCTGCATATCGCCCTCGGCGTCTTTCTCCAAGTCCTCAGAAAGACCGTCCTTGATGCCCTTCTTCAGCTTCTCGATAATCTCGCGACGAGTATTGCGGATGCTCACTTTTGCTTGCTCGCCTTCCTTGCCGCATTGCTTTGCAAGCTGCTTACGACGCTCCTCAGTCAAAGGAGGAATGCCCAGACGAATAATCTCGCCATTGTTCTCTGGAGTGATGCCTACGTTGCTATCCATAATAGCCTTCTCGATGGGACGGAACATATTCTTGTCCCAAGGCTTGATGGCAATAGTACGAGCATCGGGAGTGTTGATGGCAGCAACCTGATTCAGGGGAACCATGCTTCCATAACTGTCTACGCGAATGCCGTCCAGAATCTTGATGTTAGCCTTGCCTGCACGAATGTGTGCCAAAGCTTCCTCGAGGTATATCACAGCCTCTTCCATTTTCTCCTCGGCTATGCCGAGAGTTTCTTTTACGTCTATCATATTCCTATATTATTAGTTGTTTGTAATGTTCATTTATGCGCTTTTGATTAGCAAAAGTAGTGTTTTTTGTTAAAAATACAAAGCCATACGACGTTATTTGCAGAAAAAAGCATATATTTGTCCCGTAGAATGCAAAAAAGTATGGATATTGATGCTCGCATAGACGAATTACTTGCCAATCTTGAGCCAATTACATTGGACGAGATGAAGGAGATTCGTCTCATGAACAGAACGGACACAAAGTTCGTGACGAACAAGGAAAACCTTGCTCGACTGCTCGAGTTGGCTCAAGGGAAGTACTTTGCGCAGTTCCACAACAACGCTAAGATTGCAAACTACATGACGACCTATTGGGACACAGACGAGCATCTCTTCTACATTACACACCACAATGGTCGTGCCCCAAGACAGAAGGTTCGCGTAAGAACCTATATGGATAGTGACGACACTTTCCTCGAGGTCAAGACTAAGAACAATCATGGCAGGACGAAGAAGAAGCGTGTAGCTGTCCCCAGCCAAGAGATAACGGGCGAGAACGGCAACGAAGAGTTCCTGCAAGAGAAAGTGCACCTTGGCATAGATGATCTTCATCCTACTGTTCGCAACCAGTTCCATCGCATCACACTCGTCAATTACGGCAAGACTGAGCGACTGACCATCGACTATGATGTGCACTTCCATAACTTCGAGACAGACAAGGATGCTAACGTAGGACCTATCGTCATCATCGAACTCAAGCGCGATGGAAACGTCTACAGTCCTGTGCTCGACATTCTCCGAGAGTTGCGCATCAAGCCTCTAGGCTTCAGCAAATACTGCATCGGCTCAGTATTGACGAACAAAGAACTGAAGCAGAACCGCTTCAAGACGCGATTGATCCTGTTGAGCAAACTGGCAGGACAGAAGTTGCAAGCAAAATAAATTGGAAATAACAAAAACTAAATAAGTATGGACTTTCTAAACGACATTAACTATCAGCTGGGTAATTTGATAGGCTTAACACTCCTCGACCCCCAGCACTTCATTTCTCTGGTAATGCGCTTCATCATCAATCTGATTGTGGTGACGATTATTGCGCGTTGCTTCTACTTCCCTCGTGGCCATCGTCGCGACTATATGTTCATCTACATTCTGATGTCTATGAGCATCTTCCTCTTGGTAAGCTTGATGGAAGGCGACGGTATGAATCTGGGAGCTGCAATGGGACTCTTTGCCATCTTCGGCATTATGCGTTTCCGTACAGAAGCTGTGCCCATTCGAGAGATGACTTACCTCTTTATGCTCATTGCCGTGAGTGTGGTGAATGCTTTGGGCAGAGCCGAATATCATCCAAAAGCCGATTATTGGGACGGCTTCGGATTGGTTACCATTATCTTCGTCAACCTCGTCTTCGTAGGTATGGCTTGGCTCTTCGAGAGCAGCAGATTGGTTACCTCGAGTTGCAGTAAATACATTAAATACGATAACGTTTCCCTCATTGCTCCTGAAAAGCGCGACGAACTGATTGCTGATTTGGAGAAGCGAACAGGCTTGAAGATTCATCGAGTTGAAGTAGGGCTCGTGGACTTCCTGAAGGACGCTTGCCTCATCCGAATCTTCTACGACGAGCCAGCAGATCGCGGAAACAGCATTGAGGAAATGACAAAGATGCCTCGCTTATGAGATTACGCCACACCATACTTGCTTTGTCGACGCTCTTCGCAGCCACTTTGATGGCGCAAGAGAACGACGAACTCGGCATCTGGTCGGAGGTTGGCATTGAGAAAGCCATCACCAAGAACTGGGATGTTGGGCTGGACTTGGAGTATCGTGCACAGAACAAAGCACGCTTCTCTGCTGGTCTTGGCACAAGCTATAAAGTGAACAAGTATCTCAAGTTTGGCGTTAACTACAGCTTCCTCTACTCCGAGAAACCAGATAAGTACAAGAACAAGGACGAAGGAGAGGAATTTAGCGAAGAAGGTTGGAGAAGAGGCTACAACTTCACTCCCGACTATTGGTATCCTCGCCATCGTTTCAGCGTAGAAGCAACAGGCAGCTTCAAGCCCTGGAATTGGCTCAAAGTCTCACTTCGAGAGCGTTATCAGCTCACACATTGCAAGACCAGAAATGTCGAAAAGTATGTGTATCGCGAAGTTTGGGGAATGGCTCCTCGCTTTGAGGAAGGTGAGGATGAATGGGATTTGATCTACATAGGAGACTTCCCTGAAATGTATGGAGACCCTACCGATGAATGGAGAATTGAAACCAAACCCGCATATAACGACCAAGTATTGCGTTCGCGTCTCAAGCTCGAATACGACAAGAAGCGCTTCCCCTTCTCGCCATACATCTCTGCCGAACTGCACAATAGTGTGGGCAGAGGCGACCATATGCTCCTGCAAAAGATTCGTACAGCCATAGGTTCAGGCTACAAGTTCCGCAAGCACAACGAAATCTCGCTCTCATACATCATTACCTTCGATATGTTCGACATAGAAGAGGATGAAATTTCGAGAGAGACCGTTCGATTGCACGACAGATTGCACACCATTAACATAGGATACAAATACAGTTTCTAAACAAATTAAAAAGCATAACTCAATTATGAGAACCAAATTATTTATCGCAGGTTTGATGCTCTTCGCAAGCACCAATTTGATGGCATACAAGTATCTCACCGTTACTTATACCGGCTCTGAAGAGAACATACTTTTGCCCACAGTAAAGAAGATATACTTTCTGGAAGACCGAGTTAAAGTGGAAACCACAGAAGGCTCGCACTCCTATCCCTATTCTGTCTTCGAGAAGATTTCGTTCACAGAATCGGCAGATGCCATCAATGCTATGCCTGAACAGGCCGAGAACCTTACTTTCAAGGACGGAACTCTCGCAGTAAAGGGCGACGGATTCCTGCGCATCTATGGCACAAACGGCGCTCTCGTCAGCATAGCAAACGTTAAGGAAGGGGCTAACATCAGTCTCGACAACCTTCCTGCTGGCGTATATATCGTCAACATGAACGGCAAGACCATCAAGGTCAGAAAGTAGTCGTTTGAGGAGTCGACTCAAGGTCTCAGAAAAGTTAACGTGTTATGATTGCAATCGTAACGTGTTACGTTGACGAACTTAACTGGGGTTGTTTGAAGACTTCTCTGCAGATAGTATAAAACAAGGTCAGAAGACCACACGAATATATGACAAATAAAAGGATAATGCGAAAGGCTTTCTTTGCGAGCATACTGATGCTCTTTGTCTGTGATATGCAGGCTCAAGAGCAGATTCGCGTCTGGAAAGAAGGTAATAGCAAACGCTTCACTACCTCGGAAGTGTCGTTCTCTGAAGACGGCTCGACATTCTCTGTAGTTGATTCTACTTACGATGTCTCCCAAATCGACAGCATAACTGTTGTTCATACCATAACCGTAACCTTTGCTGGCGATACTGCTTATGTCGATTATGGGCACGCAACAAATGTCACAGATACAATTCGCGGAGCTCACGTAAAACTCATCAGCACCAACACCAAAAGCGAGTTGGAGTTTGTGTTGCAGGGCGAAAGCACTCATGGCTCGCTCACTTACGACGGACCTCTCAAGTGTAAATTCTACCTTAACGGCCTGAATCTGAAGAGCGATCAAGGCGCGGCTATCGACATAAAATGTGGCAAGCGTATTGACTTCATCCTCAATCCTGGCACAGACAACTTCCTTGCCGATGCTGCAAATGGCGAGCAGAAAGCAGCTCTCCATTGTAAAGGACACCTCGAAATCTCTGGCAGCGGCAACCTCACTATAACTGGTAACGCAAAGCACGGCATCGATACGAAGGAGTATCTGGAAATAAAGAGAAGCACAGGCAACATAACCATCAACAAGGCAATGTCCGATGCCATGCATATCGGTCAGTACTTCCGCATGAATGGCGGCAATCTGACAATAAAAGGGCAGAAAGGCGACGGAATACAGGTTGAGACAATGACAGTCATAACTGAGAATAACGACACTATTCCCAACCCTGATAAAGAATTCAACGGACAATTTTTCTTCAATGGAGGCAAGCTCACCATTACAGCCAGCCAAGATTGCACAAGAGGCATCAAGGTTCCTGGAGACATGACCGTTACTGTCGATACCATTCGCGTCGTAGCTAGTGGCGATGGCACCAAAGGCATCTCTGTTTCTGGAAACATGCTTGTCAATCAAGACACAAGCACAACTCTCATTCAGGTAAGAACCACAGGCGACACCTTTGAATACGACGATGACGACGAAGAATATAATGTGGGCATCAGAATAAAGGGTAACCTAACTGTCGATGCTGCAACCATCCAAGTAGTTAACACTACGAAATGGCAATATGGCATTAAGTTTAACTACGAAAGTACACTTACTAAGCTGAATGATGCTGTCGTTGATGCTAAAACATATTGGCCCAGGAATCCCTCCCAATAGTCGATAAGCAATAAAACTTGAGGCGCCCATATATGTCGAAACAAGCATATACGAGCGCCTCAAACTTTGTCTTTACATCCTAAAGGTCGACGCTTTCCTTGCCAAAGCGTTTCACATCCTCAATAACTTTGAGGAGATATTGCCCATATTGGTTCTTGAGCATAGGTTGAGCAAGTTGTCTCATTCGCTCTTCATCTATCCAACCTTTGCGATAAGCAATACCTTCCAAGCATCCGACCTTTAGTCCTTGACGCTTCTCAAGCACTTCAATATAGGTAGAAGCCTCGGAAAGTGAATCGAAAGTGCCTGTGTCGAGCCAAGCAAAACCTCGTCCAAGAGTCTGAACTTTTAGCTCGCCATCCTCAAGGAAACGCTGGTTGACGGTAGTTATCTCGTACTCTCCTCTTGCACTTGGCTTGATGTTCTTTGCCACTTCTACAACCTTATTAGGATAGAAATAGAGCCCTACAACCGCATAATTGCTTTTAGGATTGGCTGGCTTTTCTTCGATAGAAAGGCAGTTGCCCTGCTTGTCGAACTCAGCAACGCCATATCGTTCAGGATCATTCACCCAATAACCGAACACTGTAGCCTTCTTCTCCTCCTCTGCTGTGCGGACAGCTTCGCGCAACATCGCAGAGAAGCCGTTTCCTTGGAAGATGTTATCGCCTAAAACAAGGCAGGCACAATCGTCGCCAATGAAGTCTGCTCCGATGGTAAAGGCTTGTGCCAATCCATCTGGAGACGGCTGTTCCGCATAAGTGATACGTACTCCATAGTCGCTTCCATCACCCAACAAACGCTTGAAACCTGGCAAATCAAAGGGGGTGGAGATAATGAGAATCTCACGGATGCCAGCTTGCATAAGCACACTAATCGGGTAATAAATCATCGGCTTATCATAGATGGGCATAAGTTGCTTACTTATTCCCTTCGTAATAGGATAGAGGCGTGTACCTGAACCGCCTGCCAAAACAATTCCTTTCATATTTTTAGTATTAGATGTTAACAACGTAATCGAGGCAAGTTCGCAAACTGGTATAGGGACGAACCTTGCCGTCGGCAACTGCCACATGCTCAGGATGAACCGCATAAGCCTTTAGTGCAGCCTCATCTACAAATGTGCTGTCGAGCATCACATCTGCATTCGACGAATCCAAACGCCCGTCAACATTGACTTCGATACTGAGCAATCCAGGTATGCGACCAGCCAAACCTTCCAATCCCGCCTTGATGTCTTGCTTTACTTTTGCCTTTTCATCGGCCGTAAGTTCATCTTTCAGTCGCCAGAGTATAATGTGCTTTACCATAATCAAGAATGTCTATTTAATGTGTGAATCGTGCCACAAAGTTAACAAGAATTGCCGATATCTCCAAATTTAAAGCGTAGAAATCAACCTCCATAAGTGTGTACGCTCACTCCTTGAGCTGCTGGAAGGTAGTTTATTCCCCACCAACACATCTGTAAGCAAAGGAAGCAGATGACTAACCAAAGTAGAGTTGGACGCACCATAGCTGGGCGACTTTTGCGGAGATGGACATAGATGAGATAGCAAAGCCAAGTTGCTGCGGCCCATGTTTCCTTTGGATCCCACGACCAATAAGTGCCCCAAGCTTCTTTTGCCCACAAAGCTCCAAACAACATTCCTATGGTCAGGAACGAGAGGCCTACGCGAATCAAGTTATCGATGGCTGCCAATTGCCCTTGCTTTCGGCAGAGTTGCCATATCGCTATCAACGTTGCGACGCCAGTTGTGGCATAAGCAAACATATAAATGATAACATGAGGCGCAAACCAAGGACTCTGCAAAGCAGGCATCATCACCTTGCTATGAATCTCTGGTTTCAGGAGATTGATGCAAATGAAGACTGCGCTGAGAAGTGTGCTGAAAGAGAGAATCCAGCGATAACGCCAGCGAAGGAACGTTATCAGGCCAACAAGAGGAAGGAAGAAAGAGTACCAAAGTCGCGTTTCTCCCATTGTTCGCAAAGGTGGACGTTCCAAAGAGTGCCACATCAAAGCAATATATGTGCCAAAGATAAGCAAGCCTAAAACGGTCAGAAGACAGGCTGACTTTTGCCACTTACCACGAAGCGAAAGTAGCGCAGCAACTGTCCAGCAGAGCAAAGCAGGCAGAGCAAAAAGCCAAAGATCAGTCCAGTTTACCATTTCTTCTTGTGTTTTCTTTAGAGGGATTCCTAATGAACATACTGATTGCACCTGCCAACATCATGAAGATACCCAAGTAAACATACGGCAGCCAAGGGTCGTGCACCAGCTCTAAAACGCTTATTTCGCTCAAGTTTCCCTTTGCTTCGTCGTAACTGTACTGATATATCTTCCACCCATTAACTGCCAAAGGTTTGTTGACAAGAATGGTGTCGCGCACAACAAGACCGCCTTTTGTATGGACCGTTACATCGGATGCAAAGCTGCGAGGCTCAGTTGAATTGTCATGATACTCAATAGAAAAGTCGTGCAATTCAATAGCCATCGGCAACTCATACAGTCTGTTCTGAGCATCTACGGCTCGCCATTCGGTCTTACCTTCCTGCACAATCATGCGCAAACGCTGCATATCTGCATTACCAAGCGTGCCTGTAACGAGGGCAAGGAACAGCCCGAAATGATTGAGGAGGAACGGAATGTTGGGCCATATCGGCAAGCGAAGTCTGGTCAGACAAACCATTCCGACAAGTATTATGAGCCAAAGATATGAGAGCACAAACGGCCAGAAGGAGAGCATAGAGGTAATGCCGATTGATTCCGTAGGCTGATGCCCTGACGGAACTTGCCTTGTTACTCCCATCAGAAGAGTCAGCATAGCACAAGCCACCATAGCTGGAATGCCTGCCTGCAAAGTTGCCATCCAACGGAAGAAACGCACATCCCTTCGACTCAAATGCATGAGAATGATGCCGAACAAAAGTACAAGGAGAACAATGACATTGATTGGCCAAGCCATCATATCCCATCGAACAGGACCTATTAACTGCTGCAACAGTATGCCGACGGCAACCAAACCGCAGCAGAAGAAACAGCCTTCAGTCATTCCCCACCTTCTCATATTATTATTTATGCGAGTTCAAGTGACACAGGACAATGGTCGCTCCCCATAATGTCATCATGGATCTCGGCCGACTTCAAACGTGATGCAAGCCGATTTGACACGAGGAAATAGTCGATACGCCAGCCTACATTCTTTTCTCTTGCGTGGAATCTGTAGCTCCACCAACTGTATCGGTCAGTTACATCAGGATAGAAGTGGCGGAATGTATCAATGAATCCGCTGCCAAGCAACGTGGTCATCTTCTCGCGTTCCTCATCCGTGAAGCCCGCATTCATGTGGTTCGTCTTTGGATTCTTCAAGTCGATCTCTTTGTGAGCCACATTCATATCGCCACAAACAACGACAGGTTTCTTCTTGTCGAGCGAGAGAAGATAGGCGCGGAAAGCATCCTCCCAATCCATCCTATAACTGAGACGACGCAATCCATCCTGGCTGTTAGGCGTATAGACACAAACCAGATAATGGTCCTCCATTTCGAGCGTAATGACTCTTCCTTCGTGGTCGTGCTCCTCAATGCCAAGCCCGTAAGTTACAGAAACTGGTGTCTGTCGAGTGAAGACTGCAGTTCCTGAGTAACCTTTCTTCTCTGCATAGTTCCAATAGGACTGATATCCTGGGAAACTCAGGTCGAGTTGTCCTTCCTGCAACTTAGTTTCCTGAAGGCAGACAAAGTCGGCATCGAGCTGAGCAAACGCTTCCTTGAAGTTTTTTCCTACAACTGCCCGAAGGCCGTTGACGTTCCAACTGACGTATTTCATATAGCGTATTTTATCTTTTGAGTGCAAAGATACAACTTTTCTTTTGTATTGCAAAAAGATTTTCGTAACTTTGCAAGCAATATAAGCTAACTCTGACGATGGCAAACCTCAAAGCTCTGGCCAAAGATACGGCCATATACGGACTCTCGAGCATAGTGGGACGTTTCCTCAACTACTTGCTCGTTCCACTCTACACACACTATATGCCCAAGGCATCTGGCGACTATGGTGTGAGTACGAATATGTATGCCTATACCGCTTTGTTCTTTGCCATATTGACTTTTGGAATGGAGACGACGCTCTTCCGTTTCGCCAACGACGAGCGAGAGAAGCCCGATACCGTCTTCTCTACCGGCTTTGCTATGGTGGGAAGCCTCACAGCCATCTATCTTTTGCTTATCTTCGGCTTCATCACTCCCATTTCGAACTACCTCGGATACGCAGAACATCCTGAATACTTGCTGATGATGGCTACCGTAGTTGCCTTGGATGCCTTGCAGGCTTTGCCTTTCTGCTTCCTTCGTTTCCAACATCGTCCCATCCGTTTCATGTCGTTGAAGATGCTCTTCATCTTCCTCAACATTACACTCAACCTCATTTTCTTCGTCCTTCTCGGCAAGACAAGTGTCTTCTATGTCTTCTTCATAAACCTGCTTTGCACGAGTTTCATCACCTTCTTCTTCATTCCTGATTTGATCAAGATACATTGGAACTTCGACGGCAAACTGTTGCGAAGGATGCTCTCTTACTCGTGGCCGATACTCATTTTGAGTGTGATGGGAATCCTGAATCAAGTTGCCGACAAGATTCTTTTCCCGAAGGTCTATCCCGACCAAGCTCAAGCGAATGTCGAGTTGGGCGTTTATGGGGGTTGCGTTAAGATTGCGATGATTATGGCGATGATAACTCAGGCGTTCCGTTTCGCCTACGAACCCATCGTTTTTGCAAAGTCGAAGGATGCCGACAAGAACGAATACTATGCTCTCGGAATGAAGTATTTCGTCATCTTCACCCTGCTTGCTTTCCTCGGAGTGATGGGCTATCTGCCCATTTTGAAGTATATGATCGGTTCTGATTATTGGGAAGGATTGAAGGTTATCCCAATTGTGATGGCAGCCGAGATTATGATGGGCATCTTCTTCAACCTTTCTTTCTGGTACAAACTCATCGATAAAACCATCTACGGAGCCTTGTTCGCTATGGCTGGATGCATTGTGCTCCTTACTGTCAACATTTGGGGCATTCCGCGTTACAGCTATATGGCTTGTGCCTGGGGCGGAGTTGCGGGATACGGAACGGCGATGCTCTTGAGCTATTTCGTAGGGCAACGTATCAATCCAATCCCCTACCCGATGCGCTCGATGGCGTTCTACGTCATCGTTGCAGCCCTGTTCTATGTGGTGATGGCAATGGTTCCAAAGGAATGGCCCGAGTGGATTTATCTCGCTATCAGCACAGTTCTCTGCCTCACATTCGCAGCCATAATTTACTGGAAGGAACTGAGGAAGAAACCAGCCAACTAGGGACAATCAAAAACAACCCCAGTTACGTTGGCAAACATAACACGTTAAAATGGCAAACGTAACACGTTAACTTTGCCAACTTAACGTGTTACGTTTTGAAACTAAGCGTGCCTCGTTGAGAGACGCTTGCAACCTACTCTCCAATGATTACCTTTCGAAGGGCATCCATCAACTGGTCAGCAAGGCCGATATTATACCCTTGACGGAACCAAACGACTCGATTGAAAGTGTCGCAAAGCATGAGAATCGGCAGCTCTTCGTTGCCGTGAGTGAGCTCCTGAATGTGTAACGCCTCAACAGTTTCCGGGTCGGCAACACCAAAGAGGACGTTGTCAGGCAGGTCGTCGAACTCCTTGCGATCAAAACTATCAAAGTCTTCTTTACTTGGGAAGAGCATCAAATAACATTGCGACCATTGCGAAATGTGAATGTTTGCCGCTTCCATATCATGAAGAAGATGCGTGCTTGGCTCATGATTACTACGGATGAGGGCAACCATATAAAAGCCTCTACCAGTCGTTTCGAGTATCTTCTTGTGAACTCCCTTTGAGTTGGTGATGTATTGCTCGCAGTCGAAGTTGCCGATAACATGCAGATGCTCTTCGTCTGCTCGAAGTCGAAGGGGCGCACTCTTCTGCTTTTGAGCCTCAACACCAAAGAATTCGAGGTTTGCCCAAACTCCTCCATTTGCCAAACGAGTGCCGCTAACAAGCATATACTGACCTGCATCTATGCCAACTCCTTCAGTAAATGTATCCTTCCAAGTCGCGTTTTCAGGGAACTCTTGCAACTGTGGACGACCATCTTTAATACGCGAAAGAGCGAAATGCGAATAGTAGGAAGGATTCTCCTTCACTTTCTGGTCGCTATACGAAAGACGCAAAGTGCCTTGTGGAGCCGTTTGTTCTTGGGCAGAGCCAAACAGGACATCATTCCAAGCACCACTCTCTTCGTCAGCCCATTGCACTTTGCCCGTCACCTCATCAATGCGAGCGATAATGCCTGCACTTCGAGCCGCAGCCACAAAGAAAATGTCGCGACTGTGAGCGTCACAAGTTCGATGAGCAAAAACGCCAAGCGGACTCATGCAAAGATTTTGCGGATTGCGCGTATCATCGACAGTCACGCTATCCTTCACCCATTGAATAAGTTCTTCTGCCTTCATGCCTTTGAAGCACTGGGAAAGCGTTTCGTGATAAGGTGTGAGACGTTCGTTGGCAACTCTTGGGCAGAGCACATAGTCCTGCCAAAGCGGATTATTGAGGAAAGGAGTATGCTCCGCAGCATCCGTCAACACTTCCATTGTAACATCACGGAAGTCCTTCTTGGAGAGCGTCGCGAGCACATCGCCCTTGCACGACTTGGCAGCCGAACTATTCTTATACTCGACGATGGTTCGCCAATTTGCTCGCGCCAATGCTTCTGGGCTATTAGGTTCGGCATCTTGGCAGAAGGCTTGCTTCATGTAGGCAGCCCTAATGCTGTCCTCTTGAACAAGACGCTTACGATTGGTGCGTCTCGCGTCAGCACTCACTTCAGGCTTGTTGTCCTTGCCTAAAGGCGCCATCAAGTCGAGTTCAAGCGAAGCGGTATATGTGCTATCCTTATCGAGAACCACAGTCACCAAGGCATCTTTGCCGACACTTGCTTTCTTGAAGCCGAACTTGCCGTCCTTGCTTGCCCAGACAATCAGGTCGCCCTTGCCACAAGTCAACGAAGACTGGCCTTTTATATCACTCTCCTTCGACACAATCGGATAGAGTTCCGCATAGTTGTAAAGGCGGTAATCGACCTTGGCACCCTCGACAGGAATACTGTCTTTGCCTAGCACAGTAACGATTATGGAAGCGACATCGGCATAGTTCTTCGTGACGTTTATCTCCGTATAACATGCCGTCTTGCTCACCACATCCTCAGGACCTGAATAAGATCCAAAGACTTTCGTGTGCATAAGCATGCCTCTGGCAGCAGCATCGTTGAACCATCCGAGGTTCAGCAACGGCTCAGGTTCACAAGCACCTAAGAAGAACCACTTGCCATCGACCCATGCTTCCACCCAGGCATGATTGTCGTCCGTATGTGCCCAACGAGGTGTATAAACCTGTCTGGCAGGAATGCCGATGGCACGAAGCGCAGAAACTGTGAAGGTACTCTCTTCTCCGCAACGTCCTATGGCAGAGCGAAGTGTGTTCATCGGCGAGGAAGTTCGGCTGTCGCTGGGTTGATAGCTGACATGCTCATGACACCAATGGTTCACTTCAAGCACGGCAGCATACATCGTCTTACCTTTCACGCGCTCTTTCAACTCGTCGTAATAGACGATACGGAACGAGTCGAGATCCTCGTTGTTGACTCGTAATGGAAGTACAAAGTGCCGCCATTCTCTGCCTGGAACCTTTTCGCCCCAAGGCATTTCGTGTCGTGCTCGAACCGTTACAGCCACGTTTGCTTCCCAAAATTCACGAGGATAATCCACGCTATCGGGCAGCGGCATATTGGCATAGAGGAAGTCGAGCGCGTCCTCCTGTTCTGCAGTTTCTCTGTCTGTACAAGCCGACAAGAGAATTGCAATAAAAGCAAAGAGCCCCACGAAAAGGGCTCCTTGCAATATCGATCTTTTATTCTGCATACATATCTACGATAAGCTCGCCAAAGAGCGTGTTGGCCCATGCGAACCAAGAGCGTGTGAAGTCTTTTGCGTTATCCTTGTTGAACGACTCATGCATGAAGCCTGTGTCGCCATCAGTCTTAAGGATTTGCTGCACACACCACTCTTTCTCAGCACGATCATTGGTAGTGAAAGCCTTCATTACGAGAGACATAGGCCAAGGTTTGTTGAGTCCGCAATGAGGACCACCAATGCCTTCGCCAGCCTTACCCTTGAAGAAATAAGGATTGTCCTCACTCCAAACAAACTTACGAGTGTTCTGATAGATGGGATCATCAATTGTCACATCAGTCAAATAAGGCAGACAAAGCAAACTGGGCGCGTTGCTATCGTCCATCAAAAGGGCAGAGCCGTAACCATCCACTTCGAATGCATAAATCTTACCATACTTGGGATGTTCCACAACAGCGTACTTCTCCAAAGCCTCTTCCACTTGAGTTGCCATGCGACGACAGTCGCTTGCCAGTCCGTATTCCTTGTTCACATCGTTCAAGATGATAGCAGCCTTGCGCAACACACTCACTGCAAAGAAGTTACTGGGCACAAGATAGGGGAAGATTGTACTGTCGTCTGAAGGACGGAAGGCACTGGCAATCAGTCCGCAAGGCTTGCCTGGATGGCCATAACCTCTGTTGGAACGTGTGTCGTGCAAAGCTTCTGTCTTGCGGGTAAAGCGATAGTTTGTGATGGGACCATTCCAGTTCTGCTGGTCTTGGAAGACATGCAGAATCTCGCGGATGGCTTGAATCCATTTCTCATCAAAAATGCTGGTATCGCCAGTTTTCTGCCAATAAGCATAAGCAAGACGCAAAGGATAGCACAAAGAATCAATCTCATACTTGCGCTCGTGCAATTCCTTCTTCATTGCCGTATTGTCCGACATCCAATGACCATTCTCGATGGCTTTGATGTTGAAGGCATTTGCATACGGATCGATAAGGATGCATGCAAGCTGACGACGGATGACGCCACGAATGAGATGACGCAGCGGCTCGTCCTGATTCACATAGCGAAGATAGGGCCAAACCTGTGCTGCACTATCGCGAAGCCACATAGCCTCGATGTCGCCAGTAATGACGAAAGTATCGTCATCGCCACTCTCGTTGCTATACCAAACAGTTGTGTCGAGTGTATTAGGGAAGCAATTGACAAACATCCAATACAATTTGGGATCGATAGCCGTGAGTTTCTGCTTGAGGTCGAGGATTTGCTTCTCGATGGCTTCACTACGGAAGAGACGATCCTTCTCTGCAGGACGAAGGTCCTTAATCGTGTTCTGTACTGCTACTTGTTTCTTTGCAGGCACAGGCACAGCCATAGCACTTACAGAAACTGCTAATAGGAGAATTAGAATGAGGTGTTTCATAACGGGTGATATTTCTGATTGTTCTGGTTACTTAGTCATATAAACATCGAGTGTGCCGCCAGCCATGATTTGCTCATGAGTGATGGTAGTTCCCTTGATGGTCTTGCCGTTCAGCACATATTTCTTAACGTAAATGGCTTTGTCGCTACCGCCATGAGTGCGGATAGTAAAGGTCTTGTCCTCGCCAACAGGAATGACAGCCTCTTCTACGATTGGAGAACCCAGCTGATAAACTCCGCCACAAGGCTCAACCTGATAGAAGCCGAGAGCTGAGAGAATGTACCATGCAGACATCTGACCTACGTCCTCATTACCACAAAGACCTGCAGGCTGATCTGTATAAAGCTCGTCCATAACCTGACGAAGCCACTTCTGAGCCTTGCGAGGCTGGCCTACATAATTATACATATAGAGGATGTGATGGCTGGGCTCGTTGCCGTGAGCATACTGACCGATAAGGCCAGAGATGTCAGGAGCTGCGCCTTCGCCCAAGTCGCTGCTGGCTGACAGAAGGTCGTCGAGACGCTTCTCAAGAGCCTTGTCGCCGCCCATCACCTCAGCCAGACCCTTCACATCGTGAGGAACAAGGAAGGTATATTGCCAAGGATTGCCTTCAGTATAGTCGCGAGTCTGCTGATTGGGATTGAAGTTAGGAGGCAGAGGACGGAACTCGCCCTTCATATCGAGAGCACGCATCACGTTAACTCGGCGGTCATAAAGTCTCTTGTAGTTCATGCTGAGGTCGTAGAAACGAGTGCTATCTTCCTTGTGGCCGAGCTTTCCTGCAAGCTGAGCAGCTGCCCAAGAAGCGATATAATACTCCATGCTCTTGCCGATAACCTCGCTCTCACGACCATCATAAGGCAGATAGCCAAGCTCTGCCAAATAGTCTTTGCCGCGAAGAGGAACGCGACGCATCTTTCCGAATTCAGTAGGAAGCATGCTCGCACAAACGGCCTCGTAAGCCTCATCGATGTCGATGTCTTCTGCTTCGCCCTTCAAAATGATGTCTGCGAGAACAGGAACTGCAGGTTCGCCTACCATACAATAGGTATCGTTGCTAACAAGATGCCAAACAGGCAGTTCGCCCCACTCGCGATAGATGGCGAGCATCGTCTTCGCATAGTCGCGCATACGGTCTGGCATGATGATAGTTGCCAAAGGATGAGCGGCACGATAAGTGTCCCAAAGACTCCAAGTAGTGAGTGTATTATAATCGGCTCCGCGATGAACCTTGAAGTCGGCACCCATGTAATCGCCCGTTACATCGTTCCACAACTGAGGAGCAACCATGTAGTGATACATAGCTGTATAGAAGATGGTACGCTCGCGCTCTGTGCGGAAAGTTGCCTGAATACGAGAGAGTTGCTTGTTCCAAGCTTCAAGAGCGGCATCGGCAACGCCTTGGAAGTCGAAGCCATTAGGCTGCTCGACGTTCATGTTGATGAGCGCATTTGCCTCACTTGTGGGAGAGAGAGCCACCTTAACCTGCACTTGATCGCCAGGACCAACCTCGAAAGTAGCTTCTCCATACTTTGCGTTAGGACCTTCGCTCAACCAGTTGTGGATAGGCTTGTCGAACTTCATGCAGAAATAGACAATCTGATCGCTTGCCCAACCACGACTGCGACGATAGCCCATTAAAGTGTAGTCGTCAACAGGAACCACGCGAGTATCTGTTGCACGATCGCCAATAGTGTTCTCAAGGTCGATGATGATGCGAGCATTGTTGCTGCCTTTCGGGAAGGTGAAACGATAGAGGGCAGTACGCTCAGTAGCTGTCACCTCTGCCTGAATGTGGAAACGGTCGAGGATAACTCGATAGTAACCAGGCGCCATAGCCTCCGTTTCGTGACGATAATCGCTTGCAATACCTTCGCGGGAAAGTTCAACTTCACCATAAGCAGGCATCAATCCTATGTCGCCAAGGTCGCCACAACCTGTTCCGCTCAAGTGCATCTGAGCAAAGCCGATAATCTTCTTGCCCGATTCATGATAACCTGAGCACCAATCCCAGCCAGTCTCAATCTGGTTCGGACCAGCGTTTACCATGCCGAAAGGTACGTTAGCACCTACGAACACATGTCCGTGATCGCCTGTACCGATTCTGGGATCTACATACTCTGCATAGTTTTCGGCTTGCGCCGTAACGGCAAACAAAAGGCCGAGGAGAATGAATCTACTTTTCATCGTATAGTTTGTTTTAGTTTGTGAATTTGGGCACAAATTTACGCAAAAAAGGCGAGAGTAACAAGTCATACACCATAATTCTTCTATCAAAAGACAAATTCTCCCATATCGGCAGTAAGGAAGATTATCAACTTAACGCGTGGCGTTCAAACTCAACGCCAGTTAACTTTCCAAACTTAACGTGTTACGTTGCCCAACTTAACGTGTTACGTTTGGCATTTTAACGTGTTATGTTTGCCAACTTAACTGCCCATGTTTTCAAAAGGACTGAAACAAGCGAAACAACCAAACACAAAAAAACCGCTCCATCCTTCACGGACGAAGCGGTTTTTCATTATTGCAATTAAGAATTATTCGGCTTGAGCTTCTTCAGGAGCTGCAGTCTCTGCGGCTTCTTCTGCGGGTGCCTCGGCTACAGGTGCTTCAACTGGAGCTTCTGCGGGAGTTTCTGCAGCTGTGGTAGCCTTCTTTGAAGAACGACGTGTACGCTTTGCCTTCTTAGCAGTCTTAGCCATATTCTCATCGAAGTCAACAAGCTCGATGAAGCACATCTGAGCATTGTCGCTGGCACGGAAACCAGTCTTGATGATGCGAGTGTAACCGCCTGGACGGTCAGCGACCTTCTCTGAGATTACGTTGAACAACTCTGTGATAGCGTGCTTATCCTGCAAGTAGCTGAACACTACACGACGTGAATTAGTAGTATCCTCCTTTGACTTAGTAATCAGAGGCTCTACATACTTCTTCAAGGCCTTTGCCTTGGCGAGAGTCGTAGTGATTCTTTTGTGCATTATCAGAGAAACTGCCATGTTGCTCAACATAGCGCTTCTGTGAGATGCAGTACGACTCAAATGGTTGAATTTCTTATTATGTCTCATGACTTTTTATTCTTTATCTAATTTGTACTTAGAAATATCAGTTCCAAACGACAGATTCAGACTCTCGAGCAAATCATCAAGCTCCGTGAGCGATTTCTTGCCGAAGTTCCTGAACTTCAGGAGATCAGTCTTGTTGTACTGTACCAAATCGCCAAGGGTATCCACATCGGCAGCCTTGAGGCAATTCAGTGCGCGTACAGACAAGTCCATATCCACCAGTTTGGTCTTCAGGAGTTGACGCATGTGAAGAACTTCCTCGTCGAATTCCTCGTTCACATCAAGTTCGCTATTCTCCAGAGTAATCTTCTCGTCGGAGAACAACATGAAGTGATGGATGAGGATGCGAGCAGCTTCCTTCAGCGCGTCCTTCGGGTGAATGGAACCATCAGTGGTAATCTCAAGCACGAGCTTCTCGTAGTCAGTCTTCTGCTCTACGCGGAAGTTCTCTACTGCGTACTTGACATTCCTGATAGGGGTATAAATCGAATCGATAGGGATAACATTCACATCAGTGCAGAAGATGCGGTTCTCGTCAGCGGGAACATAGCCTCTACCCTTGTTGATGTTGATTTCCATACGAAGTGATGCCTTAGCATCCAGATGGCAAATCACCAATTCGGGGTTCAGCACTTCGAAGCCTACCAGATACTTGTTGAAGTCACCAGCCTTGAACTCGGTAACGTTCTCAACTGTAACAGCAACCTTTTCTGTCTCGAAGTCCTCTACAACCTGCTTGAATCTTATCTGCTTCAGGTTCAATATAATGTTGGTGACATCTTCCTTCACTCCAGGCACAGTAGCAAACTCGTGCTCAACGCCAGAGATAGAAACAGTATTGATGGCAAAACCATCGAGCGAAGAGAGAAGGATACGGCGCAAAGCATTACCAATGGTAGTACCGAAACCACCTTCCAAGGGGCGGAACTCGAACTTGCCGTACTTGTCATCCGCCTCCAACATTATAACCTTATCGGGTTTTTGAAATGCTAATATCGCCATTATATCATTTATTTAGAGTACAACTCAACAATTAATTGTTCCTTGATGGTCTCTGGGATGTCTGCGCGATCGGGTTTGTGGAGATACTTACCAGCCTTCTG
>Ga0310786_10004495_pt1 | contig 19427 bp, 16 predicted proteins | sample AusTroGonzalo_MG_FD_203881 | JGI IMG/M metagenome (GOLD analysis project Ga0310786, IMG submission 203881) | Bovine rumen microbial communities from tropical cattle in Woodstock, Queensland, Australia - Gonzalo_03 (v2) (version 2) | ecosystem: Host-associated > Mammals > Digestive system >... | reverse complement strand
TAGGTGGCTATAGCGCCGGGGTTCCACCTCTTCCCATCCCGAACAGAGAAGTTAAGCCCGACCACGCCGATGGTACTGCCCACAAGGTGGGAGAGTAGGTAGCCGCCGTCTTTGATGAAGCGGTCTTTGGATCTTTTCCGAAGACCGCTTTTTTGTTGTTATTAATACAAGTATTCTCTTTTTTTATGTAAAAATGTTACGTTGCCACTTAAAAAAGTAACGATTTTGTTTGATGTCAACAATATTTTCTTTAACTTTGCATCGTTTTTAAAGGATGTGACAATGATTATAAACAATACATATATTCTACTGAGCGGCATTATTATTCTACTGGCGAGCGTCGGTGGAAGTGAGATGTGTGCGTAAATATATGTAATGTTAAAAATATTGAGCCTTTCTCACTTCCACAGTGTGAAAGGCTCTTTTTGTTGAATAATATTTAAATTGACATATGAGCGAAAGATTATTTATTTTTGATACTACGTTGCGTGATGGTGAGCAAGTGCCTGGATGCCAACTTAACACAGTTGAAAAGATACAGGTGGCTAAGCAACTTGAAGCTTTAGGTGTAGATATTATTGAAGCTGGTTTCCCCATCTCCAGTCCTGGTGATTTTAATTCTGTGATAGAGATTTCAAAGGCTGTTACTTGGCCAACCATCTGCGCGTTGACTCGTGCGGTGGAAAAAGATATTGATGTGGCAGCAGAATCTCTGAAATATGCCAAACGTAAGCGTATTCATACAGGCATAGGAACAAGTGACGAGCATATAAAGTATAAATTTAACTCAAACAGGGAAGAAATCATTGAACGTGCCGTAGCTGCAGTTAAATATGCTAAGAAGTATGTAGATGATATTGAATTTTATGCAGAGGATGCTGGTCGCACAGATAATGAATACCTAGCTAGAGTGGTAGAGGCTGTGATAAAAGCAGGTGCCACTGTCGTAAATATTCCAGACACGACAGGTTATTGCTTACCAATGGAATATTATGAGAAAATAAAGTATCTCAAGGAACACGTGGATTGTGTTGATAAAGCGATTCTCTCAACACATTGCCACAATGATTTAGGAATGGCTACGGCCAATACTTTACATGGTGTGTTGGCAGGTGCCCGTCAGGTGGAAGTAACCATCAATGGAATAGGTGAGCGAGCTGGAAACACCTCTTTAGAAGAGATAGCTATGATCCTGAAATGTCATAAAGCTATAGGAGTGGATACCAATATCAATACTACTAAGATTTATCCAACTAGTCGTATGGTAAGTGGTTTGATGAATATGCCTGTTCAGCCCAATAAAGCCGTTGTGGGTAGAAATGCATTTGCTCATTCCAGTGGTATTCATCAAGATGGAGTACTTAAAAATGTCAATACATATGAGATTATGGATCCAAAGGACGTAGGTTTGGATGAAAACTCTATCGTACTAACTGCCCGTAGTGGTCGTGCTGCTTTGAAATATAGAATGAGTGTACTGGGCGTAGATGTTTCTGACGAAAAGAAGGTGGATCAGATTTATGAAGCTTTCTTACGTCTGGCAGACAAAAAGAAAGAAATTACTGATGATGATGTGATGATGTTAGCAGGAGCTGATAGAACAGCTGCTCATGCAATCAAGTTGGATTTCCTGCAAGTAACTACGGGTATGGGTGTTCGCAGTGTGGCAAGTATTGGTTTGGATATTTCAGGTCAGAAGTTTGAAGCTGCTGCTACCGGTAATGGTCCTGTTGATGCTGCAATCAAGGCCTTGAAAAAGATTATACTCAAACAAATGACATTGAAGGAATTCACCATTCAGGCTATCAGTAAGGGAAGTGATGACGTAGGTAAGGTACACATGCAGGTGGAATATGACGGAAGTATGTACTATGGTTTTGGAGCAAATACCGACATAGTTACAGCATCAGTTGAAGCCTACATTGATTGTATCAATAAGTTCAAGATTAAAAAAGCAGAATAATTAGATATGAATACTTTATTTGACAAAATCTGGGATGCCCATGTGGTACAGCAGATAGAGGATGGTCCCACTCAACTTTACATTGATCGTTTGTATTGCCATGAGGTAACCAGTCCGCAGGCGTTTGCAGGTATGAAACAGAGAGGATTGAAATGTCTGCGTCCTGCTCAAATCTTCTGTATGCCGGATCATAATACACCTACACATGATCAGGATAAGCCTATTGAGGATCCTGTTTCTAAGAAACAAGTAGATACTTTAGCTCAGAATGCCGCTGAATTCGGTTTGAATCATTTTGGAATGATGCATCCAAAGAATGGCATTATCCATGTTGTAGGCCCTGAGCGAGGATTGAGTTTGCCTGGTATGACCATTGTATGTGGCGACTCTCATACCTCTACTCATGGAGCTATGGGAGCTGTGGCATTTGGTATTGGTACCAGTGAGGTAGAAATGGTGATGGCATCACAGTGCATTTTGCAGCAGAAACCCAAGTCAATGCGTATCAATATTTCTGGTACTTTGGGAAAAGGTGTCACTGCCAAAGATGTAGCCTTATATTTGATGTCTAAGATTTCTACTTCAGGCGCTACAGGCTTTTTTGTGGAATATGCCGGATCTGTGGTAAAAGATCTTTCTATGGAAGGACGCCTCACGCTATGTAACCTTTCTATCGAGATGGGTGCCCGTGGTGGATTCATAGCTCCAGACGAAAAGACTTTTGAATATATAAAAGGCCGTGAATATGCACCAACTGGTGAAGAGTGGGATAAAGCTCTTGCATATTGGAAAACGTTGAAGAGTGGTGAAGATGCCGTCTTTGATAAGGAACTATATTTTGATGGAGCCGATATCCAACCGATGATTACTTATGGAACAAACCCAGGTATGGGTATGAGCATTACCGATTGCATTCCTACCTTGGAAGGAATGGGTGAAGCAGCTCAGGCTTCATTTATGAAGTCTATGAACTATATGGGCTTCCAACCAGGTCAGCAATTGTTAGGACATCCTATAGACTATGTATTCCTCGGCGCTTGTACCAATGGACGCATCGAAGATTTCCGTGCTTTTGCATCAGTAGTGAAAGGCAAAAAGAAAGCCGATAGTGTGATTGCATGGTTAGTACCAGGTTCTTGGGCTGTTGATCAACAAATTCGTATGGAGGGATTGGATGTTGTGCTTAAGGATGCAGGGTTTGAGATTCGTCAACCTGGTTGCTCGGCTTGTTTGGCTATGAACGATGATAAAATTCCAGCAGGCAAGTATTCTGTATCCACCAGTAATCGTAACTTTGAAGGTCGTCAAGGTCCTGGTTCACGAACCATACTGGCCAGTCCACTAGTTGCTGCAGCAGCCGCTGTTACAGGTGTGTTAACCGATCCAAGAACTATTATTTAAGTGCATTATGAAACAAAAATTCAATATTATCACCAGTACTTGTGTGCCACTTCCATTAGAGAATGTTGACACAGACCAGATTATTCCAGCCCGCTTTTTAAAAGCTACAGACAAGAAAGGTTTCGGAGAGAATCTTTTCCGTGATTGGAGGTATGATAAGCAAGGTAATCCGATTAAGGATTTTGTTTTGAATGATCCTACGTATGGTGGTGTAGTGTTAGTTGCTGGCAAGAATTTCGGCAGCGGAAGTAGTCGTGAACATGCTGCGTGGGCCATTGCAGACTATGGCTTTCGTGTGGTGGTGAGCAGTTTCTTTGCTGATATTCATAAGAATAACGAACTGAATAACTTTGTGTTGCCTGTAGTGGTAAGTGAGCAGTTCTTGCAGGAACTTTTCGATTCTATTAGTGCTAATCCTAAGATGGAGGTAGAAGTGGATTTGCCTAACCAGACCATTACTAACAAAGCTACAGGCAAAAGTGAACAGTTTGAAATCAATGCCTACAAGAAGCATTGTCTGATAAATGGACTTGATGATATCGACTTCCTTTTGGAGAATAAGGATAAGATAGAGGCTTGGGAGAAGAAGAATGAAAGATAGTTTGCTGCGTGAAATAGAAATCATGGACACCACCTTACGCGATGGTGAACAGACCAATGGCGTGTCTTTCGTCCCACACGAGAAACTGATGATTGCCCGTCTGCTGTTGGATGGTGTCAAGGTCGATCGAATCGAAGTGGCTTCAGCTCGTGTGTCTGATGGAGAACACGAAGCAGTGACTATGATTTGTGATTGGGCAAAGCGACACAACCATCTGAACCAGGTGGAGGTGTTGGGTTTTATTGACGGACATACTTCTGTTGATTGGATACATTCCACAGGATGCCGAGTTATCAATATGCTTTGCAAAGGCTCTGAAAAGCATTGTACCTATCAACTAAAGAAAACGGTGGCTGAGCATATCGAAGATATCAAGCAAACTTTAGCGTATGCTACTTCGCTTGGAATGGAGGCTAATGTCTATCTTGAGGACTGGAGCAATGGCATGAAAGATTCCCCCAACTATGTGTTTAAGTTGATGGATGCACTTACACAAACCAGCATCAAACGATTCATGCTGCCAGATACACTGGGTGTCCTAAATCCATTGCAGACGCATGATTTCATCAAGAAAATGGTGAAACGCTATCCTCAAGCACATTTTGATTTTCATGCTCACAACGATTACGACCTAGCAGTAAGCAATGTGCTGGCTGCTGTGTTTGGAGGTTGTAAAGGCTTGCATACCACTATTAACGGCTTAGGTGAACGTGCTGGAAATGCTCCACTTGCTAGTGTACAAGCCATATTGAAAGATCATTTCAATGCAATTACTCATATTGATGAGAGCCGTCTGAACGAAGCCAGTCGTATTGTATCATCCTACTCTGGTATTCCTATTGCACCTAATCGACCTATTGTGGGCGAGAGTGTCTTTACTCAGGTAGCAGGAGTGCATGCTGATGGCGATAACAAGCGCAACCTTTATTGCAATGACCTGTTGCCCGAACGCTTTGGACGTAAGCGTGAATATGCTTTGGGTAAGAACAGTGGCAAGGCCAATATCCGAAAGAATCTCGAAGAGTTAGGCCTTGACCTTGATGACGTTTCTATGCGCAAAGTCACTGAACGTATTATCGAGTTAGGTGATAAGAAAGAGCTGGTAACCCCAGAAGACTTGCCGTATATTGTGTCTGACGTACTGAAGCATGGCGTTACCAACGACAAGGTGAAGCTGAAGAGCTATGTTATCAACCTGGCTTACGGCCTAAAACCAATGGCGATGCTAAAAATCGAAATTAACGGTCAGGAATACGAGGAGAGTTCTAGTGGAGATGGTCAGTACGATGCTTTCGTTCGAGCTTTGCGTAATGTTTATAAGAAGACATTAGGGCGTAAGTTCCCAATGCTGACCAACTATGTGGTGAGCATCCCTCCTGGTGGACGTACCGATGCGTTGGTACAGACTGTCATTTCATGGAGCTTTGATAATCGTGAGTTCCGCACCCGAGGTTTGGATGCCGACCAGACGGAAGCCGCTATTAAAGCTACCTTCAAGATGCTTAATATGATAGAGGATGAATACGAATCAGGCAAAGACCTGTACGAAGAAAATGATAATGATTAAAAAAGATTACATATTATGAAATTCAAGATTGCTGTGTTGGCCGGTGATGGTATCGGTCCTGAGATTTCAAAGGTGGGCGTTGATGTGATGAACGCTGTATGCAAGAAGTTTGGACACCAAGTGACTTACGAATATGCTATCTGTGGCGCAGATGCCATTGATAAGGTGGGTGATCCTTTCCCAGAAGAGACCTTCCAAGCTTGTATGAGGGCAGATGCCGTATTGTTCTCTGCTGTTGGTGATCCTAAGTTTGACAACGATCCCACAGCTAAAGTACGTCCAGAGCAAGGTTTGCTGGCTATGCGAAAGAAATTGGGTCTCTATGCCAATATCCGTCCGATGCAAACATTCAAAAGCCTGTTACACAAGTCACCTTTGAAGGCAGAGTTGGTAGAAGGTGCTGATTTCATCACCATCCGTGAGTTGACAGGTGGAATGTATTTCGGTGAGAAGTACCAAGATAATGACAAGGCTTATGATACAAATTTCTATTCTCGTCCTGAAATAGAACGTATCTTGAAGGTGGGCTTCGAGTATGCCCGTAAGCGCAACCATCACCTCACCATTGTGGATAAGGCAAATGTGCTGGCTTCCTCTCGTTTATGGAGACAAATAGGGCAGGAGATGGCACCACAATACCCTGATGTGAAGACTGACTTTATGTATGTTGACAATGCTTCTATGCGCATGATTCAGGAGCCTAAGTTCTTCGATGTAATTGTGACGGAAAATACTTTCGGTGATATCCTTACCGACGAGAGCTCATGTATCAGCGGTTCTATGGGTTTGTTGCCATCAGCATCTACTGGCGAACATACTCCTGTGTTCGAGCCTGTTCATGGTTCATGGCCACAAGCTAAAGGTTTGAATATTGCCAATCCGTTGGCACAAATCTTGTCAGATGCCATGATGTTCGAATATTTTAATCTCAAAGCAGAGGGCGCTTTGATTCGTGAGGCTGTTGATGCTTCCATCGAGGCCAATGTACGTACACCAGAGATTCAGGTGGAAGGTGGTGCTAAGTATGGCACGAAAGAAGTTGGCGCTTGGATTGTTGACTATATAGAAAAAGCATGATGACAAGATTTCTGTTGATTTTGTCATGTTGTATCTTAGGGGTGTCTTGCGCAGAGGATAAGTCCGTGCCCAAGGCACCTGTCTATTCCGACATGACGCAATGGTACATATCAGATCGTAATGCCGATGCTGATATGTTTTATGTAATCTCTACCGAGATTGGCGATTACACTCTAGAAGATGGTACTATTCGCCATTTGGCAGATACTTATCTCGATTTGACACGCCAGCCAATGTATGGCGAGATGTTGGGTGTAGATACGCTGACCAGTGGTAAACTCAACTATTACTCTCCATATTATCGTCAGTGCTCGTTGCATTCGTTTGCATCTGACAGTGCTTCTATACGTTTCAACATAGCTTTGGATGATGCACGCCGTGCTTTTGCTTATTACCTGCAACACTTCAACAACGATAGACCCTTTGTCCTGGCAGGTTTCAGTCAAGGAGCCATGATAGCACGTGAATTGCTAAAGGAGATGGATGCATCTGTCTATCAACGAATGGTAGCGACGTATCTTATTGGTATCCGAGTGTCGGATGCTGACTTACAGGCTAATCCACATATTGTTCCTGCCAAGGGAGCTGATGATACTGGCGTTACTATCTGTTACAACAGTATGCGGGGAGAAGATGCCAACTATCCTGCACAGGATGGTTCTAATGTGTTGGCCATCAATCCTGTCAACTGGCGTACTGATGATCAGGCAGCTACACTTATTACCGAACCCTCTCCCTTGAAACCAGTTCATGAACAGCAAAGAGACACTATGACTGTTCAATTGGATACATTATCCAATCTTCTTTTGGTGTCTGGCTACTCAGCTACCGATTATGTATTGCCTATCATTGGCACCTCTACCAGTTATCATTCCCGTGAAATTTGGCTCTACCGCGATCAGCTGAAGGAGAACATCCAGCAACGAGTTGCAACCTTTTTGAATCAATAGCAGTATCTCCTTTCCCCCATGGGAGATACTGCGTTGGGTAATAGCAAAGAGAACCCTACTTTCCAATCTGTCAGACAGTGTGTTATTATTTTTTTACCAGTTTCTTGTAAAAAATAAGGCGAAACTGTTTGTCAGTTGGAAATATTGTCTTTAATTTGCAAAAAGAAATTCGAAGTCATTAATAATTAGAAATAATTTTGGTATGGTTAAGTCTAAAAATAGTCCTTTTAAAGACACTGCTCATAAAACCGTGAGGGGTAAGAGCAGAGAACTGCTTAAGGTACAAAGCCGTATTCATGAGATCAAAGATAAGAAAAGCCTCATCAATGTTCCCTATAGAAAAATGATCAGTTCTACTATGGTTAAGAGTCTTAGCCAAAGTATTCTGCAAAAGTTGGAGGAAGAAAAAGTTTATAGAGATTCCAAATACACAGCCAGGCAAATGGCCATAGAGCTGCAAACCAATACCCGCTACCTTTCTGCTGTTGTAAACTCTTGTTTCAGGAAGAGTTATTCTTCTTTAATTAATGAATACCGTCTCAAGGAGGCTGTGAAGCTGTTGGCTGACAAGCATTATAAAAATAAAACGATTGAGGAAATAGGACTGATGGTAGGCTTTGCTAATCGTCAGTCGTTCTATGCGGCTTTCTCCAAATTTGTAGGTGAAACGCCTCGCAATTTCCGTCTAAAGTTTATATAAGATCAATCAACTATTGTCTGGTGTGACGAATGATTTCTTTCCTTTGGAAATCATATAAAGTGATGCATCTCAGATGATAATAGGCCAGCCAATAGTTTTGTAATGATGCAATTTGGTTCTGTCTAGCCGATTGCCAATGCGATTGTGCCAACGACAGATCATTTACGTTGGCTTGTCCCCTGATGAAACGTGTTAATGTTGCTGTATAGGCATCTTCAGCAATGGTTAGGGCTTGCCTTGATGTTTCAACAATTGATTGTCTCTCATTGAATTCGTTTACGCTGTTCATCACATCCAGCTCTGTTACTCGGGCAGTTTCCAAAGCCGATTTCTCTGCCATCTCCACTTGACTCTTGGCAGCTAGGTAAGCATTCTTGCGCTTGCCCCAATCTTTGATGGGAACAGTCAGGGTGATGGTTGCCATATCTTGTGCCTGCGGACGGCGATAAGCATCAGCAAACCTTTCGGCCACCTGGTTCAAACCTATACTGGCATCGATGCTGACACTCAGATTCTTTTCCACCCTGGCTCGCTCGGCTTCCCTCTTGGCTTCCAAGGTTTGCTGCTGGGCGCTCAGATACGTTGGGTTGTTCTCTCGTGCATATTCGATGGCTTCATCAGCAGATATTTGCAGGTTAGCTAACGAGGAAGGAATGACCAACTCTATGTGAGTGTCACGGTTCATGCCCAAATAGGAAGCCAGCTCCTGCATGGCTCGCTGTTGTGCGATGCGCGCGTTAGCCAACGTATTGCGAGCATTGGTCTTTTCCAACTCCAGGATACTCAGCTCAGCTTTGGAGATACTGGCGATTCGATAGCGTTTCTCAGCTATGGAATAGATGGTGTCGCAAGAGGCCAGATATTCTTCACTCATGCGAAGCTGATCTTGCGCCAAAGCCAGACTGAAGAATTTCTGAACAGCCTCAACTGATGCAGTTTCTGTATCATAAGACAATACCTTCTCGGCCAAAGCAAACTTGAGAGGTTCAATTTGTTTGTCCCATTTTAAGGGGTTGAATCCGAGGAGACTTTGCTTATAACCGATGTTAATGGGAACCGTCATAAACTGCGTGCTGTTGACCTCACCAAAGGTGCGGAGATAGCCCAACTGAGTAGAACCGTAAAACGAACCGCCCCATGATTCCATAGGTTGTTCGGCGTGTATGCCTGCCTGAGAGTAGAATCTTCGTTGGGTACGATAAACATCCACGTCCGCCTCGCTCACATATCTTTGAATGAAGTATCTTTCATATTGAATAGGCGTTGACTGTAGAGAAATCTGCACCTTCCTGCTGGCTTGCCATGACAAGTAGCTGAAGAGTGAAGCATCATATACACTTTGGTATTTTTGTGCAGAGAAGGAGCTGTCGGTGGCAAGGCTGATGGTACGGTCAAGGTCTAATCGCACCGAATGTTGACCGTTGACACAGGTGGTCACCAATAACAAGCAATATGTAATGACTTTCTTCATGTTTTACTTGAGCATTATTTCTACATTCATCCCATCAAACAAATCGTGTGCCTCAGTAAGTCGAGCTCTTACGGTGATTGCCCCTTGCTGGTCAACTATCGGATTCACTTCAGAGACAATGGCCTCGTACTGGCGGTCTTTGTAAGCGGTCGGAATGGCGATAATCGTTGTGCCTATGCGATATTTTGCTAAATCGGCCTCCATAATCCTGAATTCCACAGCCATATCTTTGGAAGAGATAATGCGACAAACAGGCTCACCCACTTTAGCTATCTCATGTGCCTGTGCCTTCACATTGGCCACAGTGCCATCGAAAGGAGCATTGAGTACAGCGGTTTTCAGCTCGTGCTCAGCTGCCGCCAACTGCTCTTTAGCCAATTGGTATCCAGATTTTATCTCAGCCGTTTGTTTAACCTCAGCAGGTATAGAGGTGGGTACATCTGGATCATATCCTTGGGCAATGATCACATCCTTCATCTGTAGTTCTGATTGCGCAATCTGTTTCTTCTGTTGTTCGATTGTGTTACTCAGACGGAACATGTCGAGTTCAGCTACCCTTTGTCCTTGGCGTACTTGTTGACCATTCTTCACATACATCTGCATAATTGGCAGCGATGACTGGAACGAGAGGTCGGCATAACGTGTGGCCACTACCTTGCCCAATGTAGTGAACCCCTCTGATTTTACCTCAGATGGTGTTGGTGTATCTACGGCTTGTAGCTCCTCAGACAGCGTTGCGGTCTCCTGCAGGGTAGTGTCACTGCTTGGCTGACTTTGGCATGCCATCAGCACCAAGCCTGTCATGGTTATGGAAAATATCTTCTTCATATTCTTACAATTGTCTTAAACTCATTTCATAAAACAATCCCTTCTTCTCCATCAGTTGTTCGAAGTTGCCTTCTTCTACAATCTTGCCTTTGTCAATTACGATGATGCGGTCGCAATGACGGATGGTGCTCAGTCGGTGAGCGATGATCACACGTGTGCAGTTCAGCTGGTCAAGGTTGTCGCTTACCTGCTTCTGACTGATATTGTCCAAAGCACTCGTAGCTTCGTCAAAGAAGATGATGTCTGGTCTTGAAATCAAGGCACGCGCAATGAGCATACGTTGCTTTTGTCCACCAGAGAAACCACCTCCACCTTCAGATACTACGGTATGCAGTCCCATCGGCATATTTCTTACATCCTCTTCCAAACTGGCCATTCGTAAAGCCTCCCAGGCGTCATCATGGGTTGACCAAGGAGCTGTGATTGTAATGTTATGGAAAATGTCACCTGTAAACAGACTGCCACTTTGTAGGCAACAGCCAATCTTCCTACGCAGACTGGTCTTGTCCACTTTGTCCAAATCATAGTTGTCGTAATAGATACCACCACTTTGCGCTTTCTCAAAGCCCAACAGCAGACGCATCAAGGTTGATTTACCACAACCCGATTTGCCGGCAATTCCCACATATTCACCAGGCTTGATATCCAAGTTGATGTCATCCAGTACCAGCGGACCATCTTCTTGATAACGGAATGAAACATGACTCATGTGGATAGCACCCGTGAGGAAATCCACTTGAGCAGCATTAGCTTCAATCTCCGGCTCTGCATCCAGGATAGGGCGCACACTGTCGAGCAGTGGCTTCACTTGTGACAGTTCGGCAATGGCGTTCTCCAACTCCGTCACAGCAGCAGTCATCATACCGTAGGCCGAAGTGAAAGCAATAAAATCGCTGGCAGATATGTTGTTTCTCAATGTAAACCAGTAAAGGATGGCGGTTCCGCCAATGCCAAGCAATGCCAATAGGGCAGGGAGTAACTTGTTCCAGAACGGAGGGTTATACATCAACTGTGCTTGGTTGGTATATCGCTCCAGCCAACGTGTAAAGGCCCTATTCTCTGAACCAGTGAGCTTCAGCTTCTGTATGCCAGTAAACATATTGTATTCCAAACCGCTTAGCTCGCCCGCCAATTGGGTGTATTTGGCATTTTTGTCCACCTGCAGGTAGTAATAGACCGATATCATAATGGCTTGAAGAACCAAAATGCCTAATGCAGGAAGCAACAGCTTGCCGCCGTAAAACCATAGCTGAACCATATATATAATGGAAAGCGATGAGGTAAGCAGAGCACCCACTGTTTTCTCGCCAATCAGGTTGCACAAAGTAGTGACGTTATACAGCTTCATCATCAGCTCGCCACTAGGGTGCTTGGCAAAGAAAGTTGGAGGCAGTAGGAATGTTCTTGCCATCATGGCACTTTGTGTATGCAACTCAACAATCTGTTGAATGCGCATGATATACAGGTTACGGTTGAATGAAAGCAGCAACGTACAAACCATTGCGCCTACCAAAAGACCGATAATCGGTGCCAAATCATTGGTGTTGCCTGTTGGAATGATGGTGTCGAAGATAATCTTGTTGACCATAGGAGTGAACATGCCCATCAGTACTACCAACAGGGCGGCAATAACCATAAAGAGCAGGTTAGAGCCAGACACCACATTCCACATGTATTTTATAAGGTCTTTCAGCGTCAATTTGCGTAAAGGCAAAGGCTTGGTAAACGTATAAGCAGCATGCTGCAACTCATGCTCCATCTCATGCTTGCTTATGTTTCGAATGGCTCCCTGCTTGTCGCGATATTCATACCCCAAACCATTTCTGGTAGGAATCAGGGCTACCAATCTGCCGTCTTGTGTATGTCCCAATAAAGGTCCCACACACTGTCGCCACCATGTGCCCTTCAGGATGATCTTTCGCATCATGATGCCTCTTGGACGAAGAATGCCTACCAGTTGCTCTTCAGGCGTTTTCAGGTCATCCTCTTCCAACTCATAGTCCTTGATGTTCATCGCCTCCAACAACTGGCGTAAGGCCGACGAGTCGTTCTGTGGAACCACTGTCTCCTTTTGTCGGAAGCCCATTCTCTTGGCTCCCTTTTCCAACGCCTCGGCCAGTGCGGCTTCCTCCATTTGGCGTCGTTTCTTTATTTGGTCGATATATAGTGCCATACGCTTAGTTGTTCTCCATTAAACTACGATACAATCCTTCTTGTGCCATCAGCTCATCGTGTTTGCCCCGTTGCATCACCTTGCCCTCTTTCATCACGATGATCTCGTCGCAGTCACGAATCGTTGACAGGCGGTGGGCGATGATTACCTGGGTAGGTCCCATCTCACGCAGGCTTGTCATCAGCACATCCTCCGTTTTGGGATCGAGAGCACTGGTAGCTTCGTCCATAATCAGGATAGACGGTTCTTTAGCTAAGGCAGTGGCTATCTCTATGCGTTGCCTTTGTCCGCCTGAGAAATTCTGTCCGCCTTTTACAATTTTGGTGGAGAAGCCCTCTGGGCGACTCATGATGTCCTCACGTATCTGTGCGTCATTGCAGGCCATCATCACGGTAAACTCCTCTATGCTGTTGTCCCACATGCGGATGTTCTGTGTCACCGTGTCATCAAATAACACCACGTTCTGGTCAATTACGCCTATTGAGTTGGTTAGCTCTTCGGCACTGATGGTATCGATTGGACGTCCGTCAAACAGTATCTCTCCGCTCCAGGGCTTATATAGTCCGCTGATGAGCTTGGCCAGTGTTGACTTTCCACATCCGCTACTGCCTACAAACGCCACACTCTTACCTGGCTCTATGCGCATATTGAAATCCTGGATCAATGGAGGAAGCAACGGAGAATACCCAAAGGTCACATGCTTCATCTCCACCAGTCCACCCAGCTTGCCCTCAGCCATTTTGCTGTCACCTCCTCGGTGATCTTCAGGATATTTCATTACGTCATCCACACGCTCCATTTGCGAACGCATCTCCACCAATGTCTGGTTGGCGTTTACAATCTCATTGACAGGCGTGATGAAGGCAGACATAAATCCTTGGAATGCCATCAGCATACCTATACTGAGTTCGCCTTTCAGAATCAGCAACGTACCCAATATCAGTACCAGGGTATTGACCAGTCCGTTGGCTAACATCGGCAACAACAGAATCCTTAACTGCATGCTATGTGCATTGGCTGCTATGTTAAACTTTCTGGCCCACAATCCGCTCCAATATTCATAAAAACCAGCCTCGGCACCAGCAGCCTTGATGCTCTCCATATTGTCGATGCACGACACTGTGGCCGAGTAATATTTCGCCTCGCTCATCTCCATTGAACGGATCATGTTGATGCGTATATTTGACAAATATTGTATGGTAATCAGGTTGATGGCCGCAGCTACTATGCCCACGATAGTCAGTGGAATGGAATAGCTCAACATCAACGTCAGGTACAATACCAACAAGGCAATATTGATAAACTGAGGAGCAATGACATCCACCAGTGAGTGGGTGATGGTCTCGTTCAGGTGCTGTCGTTGCTGCAGGTCACCCACGTTACGCATCGAGAAGAAATTCATTGGCAAACGCAGCAGATGCTTGATATATTGCACATTGCCTTTCATAGCCAACGCACCGGCTACTCGTTTGGCATAATTCTCACGCGTCAATACCAGTACGAAGTTAAATATGGCCAATATGGTCATCAGGATGAAGAACCACTTTGCCCACGCTGCATTCCTGCCAGAAAGGATTTCATCGTAGAAGATACGCGTAAACAAAGGGGTAGCAATGCCCACAATGGCACCTATCAGCGTTAGTATGAAGGTAATCCAGAATGCTTCGCCGGCCCCCTTCATATTTTTCTTGATATAGGTGAGGATGTTGGTCTGGTGTCCACCTTTCACAAACGACTCCGATGGTTCGAATTCCATTGCTACGCCCGTAAACGACTTGCTGAACTCCTCCATAGGCACCTGAATAGGTCCGGCAGCAGGGTCGTTCAGGTGAGCCTTGCCGTTCTTGAATCCCCTGAATACCACAAAGTGTTCGAAGTTCCAGTGGATGATGGCCGGTTGCATGCCATCAAGACCATCCACGCTCGTACGGTATCCACTGGCTTTCAGTCCATAGTTACGTGCTGCTTTCAAGATACTCTTGGCACTGCTACCGTCTCTTGATACGCCACAGGCCTCGCGCACCTCCTCCAGCGGCAACCATTTGCCGAAGTAGGCCAGCACCATGGTCAGCGATGCAGCGCCACACTCCACGGCTTCCATCTGCATCACCACTGGTACCTTTACAACTTTCCGTTTGCTCGCCATACGATTAATTACCCATTATATTGTCGATAGTGTCCATGGACTTGTTCACCAGTACCTCCCACACTTTCTTCTCACTGTTAATGATCTGTATGTTGCACAGCGTACCGTTTTTCATTTCTATCCGCTGACTCTTCTTGCGGCTCCATTTCAGGTTGTTGCCATCGGTGTCAAGCACTACGCGAAGCTCATACATAGGTTGGTCCTTGGGTACGAATGAAGCGAACTGTTCCAGTTTCATGCGCTTCGTCACCTCTGTCTGCAAGGTAGGGAAGGGCTCCAATCCTACCACATGTCCGTAAGCATAGCCCCACGTCTCACGTTGCAGGTCGGCAGGTGTCACCTGCACTTCCATTCCCACTTTCAGCTTGCGCAGGCTCTTGGCATCCACGTAACAAAGAATCTCACGCTCATGAAACTCTGTCTTTTGGGGCATCAGCCATACCACCGCCTCACGCGCCTTGAAGGCTTCCCCTTCAGACAGGTTGCTCAGCAGCACACCATCTCTTGGTGCTGAAAGGGTAGTGGTTGCCAGCGAGTTACGCACCCGTATCATGGCATCCCCTTCATTCACTGCTTCCCCATGCTTCACCAATACCTTGTCCACTGTGCCGTCGTAAGGAACGCTCACCGATACTGGTTCACCAAAGGGAAATATGATGCCTGTGCCAGTAACCTTGTAGTTGATGGTACCAAATACACACCAAAATATGGCTACCAAGCAGATGATGAGCATGGTTCCCAACACCACCACCAGTGAGGGTGACGTTACCCGTGCCATCTCCTCTTCTTCGCTGTGATCATCAAGCGCGTTCAGCGCTTCTTTGTTAAATATCTCTGCCATATCACCGTTATTGCTTATTTATGGCACAAAAATAATTATTTATTCCTAAATAAAGTCCATAAATATATAAAAAAAGCATTTTGCCCGTTACATCATGGCTTGAACCCTTTCTGCCATACAGCCTTTACTCCCTCACAGAAGTTATAGAGGATATGTCCACCTGCGATGCGACGTCCGGCAGGCAGGAAGCCACAGATGATGCGGGTGGTGAATCCTGCTGGTTTGCCTTCAAAAAGATGGCACAACATTTGGTTGTTTTAGCAGAAAATATTACCTTTACATCCGATGATGAGCCATGAAACGGCTTGCGGCCTCACGAGAAGAGAAGTAGTTGCCTAAGAGAAATTCAATTAACCCCTAAAATATAATAATTATGGAAGAAAAGAAAGAAAAGCGCGTCTTGCAGATTGAACTCGACGACGACGTGAAGAAGGTTTCCATCACTGGAAAGAACGGTGAGGAGAAGGTAGTGATGAGGCAGGAACTCGATGAGGACGACCTCGACCAGGTGGCCGGAGGGCAGGCGATGACTCTCCTTTGTAACTTCATTTAATCATAAGTTTAATGATCAAACTATTAAGATTATGGAAGAGAAGAAAGAAAAGCGCGTTCTTCAGATTGAACTCGAGGACGACGTGAAGAAGGTTTCCATCACTGGAAAGAACGGTAATGAGCAGGTAGTGATGAGGCAGGAACTCGATGAGGACGACCTCGACCAGGTGGCTGGAGGGTATAATCCAAGGTTACCCTATTACCAATATATTTGTACTCCCCTTACTTGAAGACAATTATTGAACCAGCGAAGCCCTTCATGAAGTTGTTGGGCAAACAAAACTATCGGGCTGAGGAGACCTACCGCCTGATGCATTTTGTGGTGCAGACCGAAGTTGACAACGGTCTGTCCTTCCCCCAGCTTCTCCTTGAGTAAGTCCTCCAGTTCGGTGACCCCCTTGCAAAGCATCTTAAAGCTACCAAAACAACTTGTTTTGCTGTTACAAGTTACCTTTCTTTGATAAGGAAGGCAGAGCAATTATATTGAGAATTATGCACTACTTTAGTGCAATTTTGGTTATTTTTGCATCCTGTGTGATGCTGGTGGCAGCGATGCGACCGGATACCAGGATCTCAGTGAGGGCATTGCCGCCCAGACGGTTGCCGCCGTGGATGCCGCCCGTTACCTCGCCCGCAGCATAGAGGCCGGGAATAGGCTTGCCGCTGGCATCGAGCACATGGCGCTTTTCATCCACCACCAGTCCGCCCATGGTATGGTGGGTGGCTGGAGCCAAAGTTCGGATGGTGAGCAGGGTTGAGTCGAGCGAATAGGTCGATTTGTCGTAGGTGCCGTCCTGACGGCGCTTCACCTTGCCGATGGTGTTGGTGGCATACCGCTTGCTCACGTCGGCAGGCTGCCCTCCTTCCATCACCGCCATGTCGTAGTCGCGGATGGCTTTCAGGATGGAGTCGGCACTCACATTGAACCTCAGTGTGTTCAGCAGTTCCGGCAGTTGCGCCGGCTTGCATGCATATTGTTTGCCAGGCACGTCAACACCTCGCTTCTCATTCGGCTCCGTGGTCTCTTCACCACCGATATAGAGATAGACACCCCGTTTCCCGTAGAAACTGATGCCGTTCTCGAAGGCCTTCGCCGAAAGTACGTCACGCTCCAGCGACTCGTCCACAAAGCGCCGTCCGGTTTTGGGACTGATAAACACGGCATCCGACACGCTGCCGAAGGCGAGATTGCCATAGTCGGTATATGACAGCGGCATCAGCTGTGTCCAACCCATACCTGTCAGGGCAGCCCCAGCCTTCTCTGCCATGTCGAGGCCTTCGCCCCGTTGCGAACTGCGGTTGGTCGAGGCCATACGGCTGCTGAGGTCATCCTGGTTCCAGTAACGGTTTGTGTCCATCACCTTGCGGATATTCGCCGCATAGCCGCCCGTAGCGATAATCAGTCCCTTGCGGGCGTGGGCTGTCACCTGCGTACCGTCGGCCATCACAGCCTTGACACCCCTTACCTGTCCGCCCTCCACGATGAGTTCCTTTGCAGCGGTCGATTTCAGGACGCGGTTTTCCTTGTTGGCACGTATGAACGTGATGTAAGGTGCCATGATGTAAGCACCCCAGTTGCCGTCGTAGTGCTCAGGCGTACCGTCACCGTCGGTATCAATGTCGGCTCCCAGCATCTTGTTGCCTCTGAACCACAGAGCACCCACGATGATGATCTGTCGTTCGAGGAACGTGACGCCCATCGAGGCCAGCCAAGGCTTCAGTTCCTGCCCTTGCTCCACCATCTGGCTCACCATGCGCAGGTCGCTATACACCCACTCCTGCTTGTCGGCACTCTGGCGCAGACCGCCGTAGTAGGTCTGGAAGATGTGCAGGTTCTTGGTCGAGAACAGCGTCAGGTCAGTCTCAGGCACACCGCGTGCCAGTTTGGGCTTTGCCCACGCTAAGTAAGCTGTAATCTCCTTCTTCAGTGCCTGAAGCACGGGCAGGTATTCAGTGTGTACGCCGTGGGGCGCCAGCTCCTCGATGTTGCCCGGCTCGTATGGGTGTGTTTTGTAATAGGTGGCATCAAACGCCTTCTCGTCCCATGCGAGAATGGTCTCGAGGTCCTTGATACAGCCGGGGCCCGACTTCGCCTTATCGTAGGTCTTGCCGTCGTAACCCACACCCGTCTTGGCATCGGGATGGGCAGGATCCCACACCAGATATGGCATCACGCTCTGGAAGATGCCGCCCGACACCAAAGTATTGCCACCAATTTCCGCGTTCTTCTCTATCACTAGCACCGTGTTGCCCTGCTGCGCAGCCTCGGCAGCCGCAGCCAGTCCTGCACCGCCGGCTCCCACTATCACCACATCCCAAGTGCCTTCCACAGGTTTCTGCTCCGCCTTGGTCAAAGTGGCTTTCTTGAATTGCTCACCGTCATACACCTTCGCCATGTTGGCAGCCTCCGTCACACCATTCATCAGCGCACGGCTCGACACCGTGGCGCCAGTCATCGCGTCGATGCCGGTACCGTTGGCCTTGATGATCTGGGGAATCAGCTCGTCGAACACGATGTCACCGATATGGGGCGTCTCGTGCTGCTCCAGCACCTTGATATCCGTGATGCACGAATCGCTAAATGTCACACTCAGGCGGATGTCGCCGTTATGCCCCTGTTCAGTCACCTCGTAGGTTCCTGCCTGAAACGTCAGCGGCGCCTCTTGTTTACAGCCGCAGATCAGGATGGCGGTAAGCATCCAAAACAAAAACTTTTTCATCATTATTTGCTTTTTAATGTTACCGCCGAGGGACGCAAAGAACCCTCAGCGGTATGATAGTGGACTATGCTTGTCTTACTTGACGACAGTCTTTTTGCCTTTATAGATATCAAAATATTTGGTCGTCTCCGACTGCTCGGCGAGGCTCCCGGCAGGCGGAGGGCGCACGGTTTTATTTCTTGCCTACCTCGTAAGTAAATGTGATTGGATTATCCTTCAATTTTTCCTTCAACTTCTTATCACTGGGGTACCACTTGACGGTGAATTTATCTATGCCCAGCAATGACGCTCTGTAATTTATCTTGTCACGTATGTCTTCGTCTTTTTTCAGTATTCGTGTGGCTACACCCACATTATACTTAATGACCTCAAGACCGTCATCCGCTGATTCTGCCACATAGAATTTATTAGAGAACATGGTTGGATTGATGATTTCC
>Ga0310786_10004493_pt1 | contig 19428 bp, 21 predicted proteins | sample AusTroGonzalo_MG_FD_203881 | JGI IMG/M metagenome (GOLD analysis project Ga0310786, IMG submission 203881) | Bovine rumen microbial communities from tropical cattle in Woodstock, Queensland, Australia - Gonzalo_03 (v2) (version 2) | ecosystem: Host-associated > Mammals > Digestive system >... | reverse complement strand
TACTTTTCGCGTAGTGCCTGCTTTTGGTCGGCAGGAAGAGAGTTGAAGTAGGCTTTCCAGCCCGGACAGAAGTTGATGTGCCAACGCCAGAAACGTCCCATCAGCGAGTTCGGCTTCTTGTCGTAATGAGCCCGAAATTTGCAATTTTCACATTGATGTGCCATAATAGTCTTATTTTTTTAATGTGTTAATAATTGAGTCAAGTTCTTGGGCCAGACGCTGATAGTCTTCGGACTTCAACGGGCAGGCAGCCAGTTGGTCCATCATGCAGGAAGGAACCTGAGCGAAAGCCTGCTCCTCTAACGCCTTGGCTTTCTTTGTCAGGCTGACAATCTGCTGACGTTTGTCCTCTTTGCCCTTTTTGCGGTTGACGAGACCAAGTTTCTCCATGCGCTGAAGCAGAGGAGTGACGGTATTCGTCTCCAACAGCAATCGGTGGGCGATGTCATTTACCGGCTGGTTGTCGTTCTCCCAGAGCACCATCAGCACGAGGTACTGCGGGTAGGTGATGCCCAGCTCTGTCAATAACGGCGTATAGGCCTGTGTGATCAGTCGTGCAGCCGTATAAAGGCGGAAGCAAATCTGATTGTCGAGCTGTAACTCTGCGTATGCCATCTTACCTTTTACTCCTTTTCTTTTTCTACCTTTTTACTTTTTTACTTTTTTACCTTTTAGAGCATGGCCTCTACGTCGCTCTCAAACTCTTTCGGCTCTGTGGTGGGAGCGTAGCGCTTGATGGTCTCGCCGTCCTTTGAGATGAGGAATTTGGTGAAGTTCCACTTGATGTCGCTATCCTTCTCCACGCTCTTGCTGATGGCCTTGAAGAGAGCCTTGGCTGCTTTGGCTTTCAAACCGTTATACTCTTCTGTGGGAGCCTGAGACTTCAGGTACTCGAAGATGGGTTCTGCAGCAGGGCCGTTCACGTCGGTCTTCTTCATAATCTGGAAGCTCACACCGTAGTTTATCTGGCAGAACTCCTCAATCTGTCCGTCGCTGCCCGGATCCTGCTCCTTGAACTGGTTGCAGGGGAAGCCTATGATGACCAGTCCCTTATCCTTGTACTTCTGGTTCAGTTCCTCCAGTCCTGCGAACTGAGGGGTGAATCCACACTTGCTGGCTGTGTTGACAATCAGCAATACCTTACCCTGATACTGTGAGAAATCTATCTCCTTACCTTTGCTCGTGAGAGCCTTGAAATCATAAATCTTTGCCATATCTTTTCTTTATTTATATCGTTCACGATGCAAAGGTAAGAATAATATTTTATATCGCAAGCGATTTATCCAAAACTTTAAGTTTGTTTAACAATAAGTCGCGTGCGATATTTCTTTCTCTATAGAGGAAATTAGGAAATACGTAAGCAGAGCATCGTCAAGTCGTCGTTAGGTTCAGCGCCGTTGCGATGACGATTCACCTCGTTGGTCATCGTTTCAATCACGTGTTCTGATGAATCGAAATGCGTATGGCGAAGAACTTCCAACAGCCGTTCGTCGCCAAACTGATGCTGTTCAGTATCCTCGGCTTCATTCAGTCCGTCGGTATAAAGGAACAGCATACGGTCTTTGAAGAAATCAATCGACTCGCCCACATATTCAAGTCCTGGCTTCTTCCAGATTACTTTTCAACTGCAGCGAGAGTCCTAAGTTGTATTGTCCCATGTAATAGCCCTTAGGCCATTCGTCGTGCAACTCCTGACAGATGGCTTTTCGCAGATAGTACTCTGCAAACCGCAGGCTCATCTGCTGGCCGTACATGTTACCTCTTAAAAGGTTGATCACACAATCCGGATACTGGTCGGTAGCCTCCAGACTATCAAGCATGATAAACGCGCTATCGAGGTTCTCACCCAGCATCGCAGCCAAATCGCGACGGAGCGTTTCATACCGGTCAGCTGATGTCGCCTTGTCCTCGCCCTGTTGTTTAGAACAAGCAACCAATACGACAGCAAGTATCATGCAATATAGCGTCCTACGTATGATCATCCTTTTTATTTTTCTGCAAAGGTAATGTTTTTTTCGAATGATGCATCTCCTTGTACCAACTTTTTAGATTGTTTAGTCGATTTTTCTTGCACGTATTAATAATAATGTGTATTTTTGCCGAGGATTAACTAAACAAATAGGATTATGACACCCAAAGAACTCAGAAACGAACGACTGGCAGAACGGATGATCAAGAATCTGAAACGCCGTAATATGGAGGCTTTCTATTGTAAGACTTCCGAGGAAACCATTCAGAAAGTGTTGGAACTGATTCCCGATGGCAGCAGCATCACCTGGGGCGGTTCGATGACGATACGGGATATGGGACTGCCTGATGCCCTTAGGAAGAAAGGGACGTATGGAGTGCTGGACCGCGACCTCGTGGAGGGTAACGACGAAAAGGTACAGATGTACGTCAGGGCTTTTACGACCGATGTCTACCTGTCGAGTGCGAATGCCATCTCTGAAGACGGTGTGATTGTGAATATCGACGGCAATGGCAACCGTGTGGCTGCTATTACTTGGGGACCCAAAAAGGTCATCTTCATCATCGGACTGAACAAGGTGGCCCAGACGGTGGAGGCTGCTCTGGCCAGGGCTCGTAGTACGGCCTCACCTATCAATGCGGCTCGTTTCGACATCAAGACACCCTGTCAGGTGGATGGCGTCTGCCACAACTGTAATTCGCCAGAGAGTATCTGCAATTACGTCCACTTCCTGCGCAATTCACCACACGGCAAGCATACCGTGATTCTGGTGGGTGAAAATCTTGGTTATTGATTACTGTTTGGAGGCTGCTTCTTTAAAGGCATCCATGATGGCCGTTGGCCGATGGTTGCGGAAGGCCCCCAAGCGGTAATGGCCCTCGGCTTCGGGAGCCCAGTAGAAGATGCCTTGGCAATGGCCGTTCGTCTGATGGCGGGCAGCATCGATCAGTCGCGTCATCCATTGTTTGCCATCCTCGGCACGATCGGCATCATAGCCTGTCTCGACAATCATCAACGGTGTCTGCCAGAGATCCCATAACTGGTTGATGTTGGCGATAGCCTTCTCGAGCGTCTCATCTTCTGTTTTGGTCAAGCCTGCGTCGATATCCCAATAGGGATAGACGCTCAGACCTATCATATCCCACTTGACACCATGCTCCTTGAGTCCCTCGAAGATAAACTTGTAGCGCTTGGGGTCGCAGCCACCATCGAGGTGAACGATACAAATGGCTTCTGGGAACACAGCCTTGACGGCATCATAACCAGCCTGCGTCAGTCCGGCATATTGCGCCATGTTCTCCGTGGCTCGTCCCATCGGCCAGAGGAAACCATTGGTGGTCTCGTTACCCACCTGTACCCACTTCACGTCGACACCATTGTCCTTCAGCAACTGCAGGGTCTCACGGGTGTGCTGGGCCAGCGCCTGGCACATCTCTTCGTAGGTCATCTGCTCCCAGGCTTTGGGAATATTCTGCTTACCGGGATCAGCCCACCAGTCGCTATAATGGAAGTCGATCATGATGGCCATGTCCTGCTCCTTGGCACGAAGAGCCAAGCGGAGCACATCCTCCTTACTACTAAACCCTCCCCGAGGATTGACCCAGACACGGTATCGGGCAGCGTTCAGACCATAGTCCTTCATCAGTTTGGTGTTCTCACAGGGCTCACCCTGAGCATTATAGAGTTGGCCGCCGAAAGCCTCTATGCTGGAGGTTCCACTGATATCGGCACCCAGCCAAAAGGTGTTATCGGCAGAAACCGACAGCAGCGTCATCAGCAGCGTCAGGAGGGAGATAAGTCTTTTCATTTTCAAATAATTTTTGTATTCGACGGCAAATATACGAATTTTTTCGTAATTTTGCAAGCGAAATGACAAAATATGCCCTATTCTTCGACATTGACGGTACGTTAGTGAGTTTCCAGACCCACGAGATACCGCCTTCGACCATCTTGGCACTGACCCAGGCAAAAGCCAATGGTCACAAGGTGTTCATCGCTACTGGTCGTCCACCGATTATTATTACCAACCTTGGTGCCATCGAACATCTGATAGATGGCTACGTGACCACCAACGGTGCTCTCTGCTTCGTGGGCAAAGACATCGTGAGTTGTAAATCAATTCCTCAAGAGGAAGTGCGGCTCGTGGTAGAGGATGCCCAGGAGAAACAATATGGTGTGATTGTCATTGGCGAGAAGGATGTGGCCATCTTCGACCCTAAGGGTGAGGTGGACTACATCTTCGGACAGCAGTTGGCCGTCAAGAACCTGCATCTGGCTAAAGCCGTTGAGGAGGTTATCGACCAGCGTATCCTGCAGTTGACGCCATTCTTCGACAAGGATTACGAACAGGAACTGATGAGCCGTCTGCCTGGCTGTACCTCCGGACGCTGGCATCCTGCCTTTACCGACATCACCGCTAAGGGGGCCGACAAAGGTGAGGGACTCTTAGCAATGGCAGCCCACCAAGGACTGAACCCTCAACAGACGATGGCTTTCGGTGATGGCGGCAATGACAGTTCCATGGTTCGTGGAGCAGGCATTGGTGTGGCGATGGGCAACGCCATCGACGAACTGAAGGAGATGGCCGACTACGTGACCACCAGCGTTGATGACGATGGCATCCGAAACGCTCTCAGACACTTTGGACTCATATAACATACGATATGAAATACTCCGACCTCTTTCTCGACTTCGACGATACGCTCTACGATACCCACGGCAATGCTGTCATCGCCCTGCAGGAACTCTTTGAGGCCCTGCATTTAGGGGATTACTTCCCTGACCCTACTCTATTCTATGATGAGTATTGGAAAGCGAACATCGACCTCTGGACACGCTACTCAAAAGCAGAGATTACACGCGACTACCTGATTGTGGAGCGTTTCCGTCGTCCGTTGAGTTTCGGAAAAGGACTGGAGCCTACGGAAGACTACTGTCTGAAGGCCAGTGACCTGTTCTTGGATTATTGTTCCACAAAGCCTGGATTGGTGGAGGGTGCCCGTGAACTGGTAGACTACCTGAAGAAGAAAGGCTATCGGATGCATATCTGCAGCAATGGCTTCCATGAGGTGCAATACAAGAAACTGCGGTCGTGTGGCCTCTATGAGATGTTTGATACTATCATCCTCAGCGAGGATGCGGGGGCCAACAAACCCTCGCAACAATTCTTTGACTATGCGTTTGAAATCTCCAAGGCCGCTAAAGCATCGACGCTGATGATTGGCGATAACTTCAATACCGACATCCTCGGCGCCAAGCAAGCCGGCCTCGATACCGCCTATTTTAACCGCTTTCCCGACTACCCTGCCCCAGAGCCTGTCACCTTTGAGGTCACAAGCCTCCACCAATTGATGGAGATCTTGTAGACCCTACTTGCTGATGACTTCGAGACCCTTGCGAACCATCTCGCTACTTTCGTTGACTACGGAGTAGTATTCGCTCATATCCCAGATATCACGGGCAATGAGACCCTTCAGCTGCAGACTGAGATAAGGTATGGTCTGGGCCAGTTCGGCCTCATCCTTGGGCTTAATCTCCTGTTTCTCTCCCTCGGCAATGATGGTGTCGATAAGTGATTGCGGCACTTCGAAATGCTGTTTGAACTCATCGAACGAAGGCCAACGTTCCTTCAGTTCCTTGCGATGGTTATCGACATAACGGAGGTTCTGCTGAATGACAATACTCTTGGCAGCCAACTGGCGATGGTAGTCAGTATAGATAGTAGTGTCGAGAGGCACATACTCATCAGGCATGATGCCACCACCACCATAGACTGTACGATGCTGACGAAGGGTTTCATACTTCAGCGAATCGACGAAGTGGATACTGTCAGCATTGGTCAACTCCCCGCTCTTCAGACGATTCAACATATCCATCGCATAATCCTTCTTATCGCCTTTCTTATAGGGTTTCTGGATACAACGGCCCGAGGGGGTATAATAATGGGCAATGGTAAGACGAATCATCGAACCATCGGGCAGGTCGACAGGACGCTGTACAAGACCCTTACCAAAGGTTCGGCGACCCACAACGAAACCACGGTCCTGATCCTGAATGGCTCCCGTAACAATCTCTGCTGCCGACGCCGTAAAGCCATCGACCAAGACAACCACCTTTCCTGTGAGGAACACACCACGACCATCGGCCTTATACTCCATACGGGGCACTTTCAGACCTTCAGTATAAACGATGAGATCACCCCTCTGCAGGAACTCGTTAGCAATATCGACAGCGGCTTTCAAATAACCGCCTCCATTATCCTGAAGGTCGAGAATGAGATCAACCATACCTGCCTTGCGGAGTTTGGCGAGGCTTTCAAGGAATTCCTGATGGGTGGTGGCTCCAAAGTTGCCGATGCGGATATAGCCGATGCCAGGGCGGATGATATAGGCTGCATCTACCGACTTCACGGGAATCTTATCTCGTGTAACGGTAAACTTCAACTGGTCCTTGATACCCTGACGCACTACACCGAGATTGACTTTCGTACCTTTCGGACCACGCAAACGTTTCATGATTTCCTCCTTCGGCATCTTCACACCAGCGATGGCCGTATCATTCACGGAGACAATACGGTCGCCAGCGATGATACCAATCTTCTCCGAAGGGCCATTGGTGACAGGTTGGATAACGAGCAGCGTATCTTCAATCATATTAAACTGCACGCCGATACCCTCGAAATTACCGTTTAGCGGTTCATTGAGTTCCTTCACCTCCTTAGGAGTGGCATAGGTGGAATGGGGATCGAGTTTCTCGAGCATTCCACGGATGGCATCCTCTACCAACTTCTTCTCATCGACGCTGTCGACATAGAGATTGGTAATAGCCACCTCGGCATACTGCAGTTTCCTTAATGGTGAATCGTCTTTCGTTGAAGGACGGAACTGTGCGTATAAAGGTGAAAAGGCATAAAGGCATAAAGATAAGATGCCCCACCTTATTATCTGATTGCATTTAATCATAAAGGTCTTCTTCTGGGCGGTCTTCTTCGACCACCAGGTTATCGATGATAAAGTTCTGGCGCTCCATGGTGTTATCGCCCATATAGTACTCCAGAAGTTTCTGAATCTGGTCGTTCTTGTGGAGCGTCACCTGTTCCATACGGATATCCGGGCCTATGAAACCTGCAAACTCATCGGGCGAGATCTCACCAAGACCCTTGAAACGGGTAATCTCAGGATCAGGACCCAGTTCCGAGACGGCCGTCAATCGTTCTTCGTCGCTATAACAATAACGGGTGATGAAGTCGCCCTTCTTGCCTGATTTGGCATCAGCCTCGGCAATCACCTTCTTGTTCTTGATCTTGGTACGACGGTTGCGGACACGGAAGAGTGGCGTTTGCAGCACATAGACATGACCCTTCTTGATAAGTTCCGGGAAGAACTTCAGGAAGAAAGTGATGAGCAGCAGACGGATGTGCATGCCGTCGACATCGGCATCGGTAGCCACAATCACCTTATTATATCTGAGGTTGTCAAGGCCCTCTTCTATGTCAAGGGCAGCCTGCAGGAGGTTGAACTCCTCGTTCTCATAGACCACCTTCTTGGTGAGTTTGAATGTATTCAGGGGTTTGCCTCGCAGGGAGAACACAGCCTGGGTGTTCACATCGCGGCTCTTCGTGATGCTTCCACTGGCAGAATCGCCCTCGGTAATGAAGATAGAGGACTCTTCCTTACGGTCGTTCTTCGCATCGTTATAGTGGATACGGCAGTCGCGCAACTTACGGTTGTGAAGATTAGCCTTCTTGGCTCGCTCACGAGCCTTCTTGGTGATACCTGCCATCTCCTTACGTTCACGCTCACTCTCCTTGATTTTGGTCTCAAGGGCCTCAGCCACGTCCTGATGGATATGCAGATAGTTGTCTACCTCCTGCTTGATGAAGTCGCCCACATATTTATTAATGCTCACGCCATTGGGGGCCATTTGCGTAGAACCAAGCTTGATCTTCGTCTGACTCTCAAAGGTAGGCTCTTCCACGTTAAGGGCGATGGCTGCCACGATACCCGTACGGATGTCGCCTGGCTCATATTTTCCGAAGTATTCCTTGATGGTCTTGGCGATATGTTCCTTTAAGGCACTCTGATGGGTACCTCCCTGGATGGTGTGCTGACCATTGACGAAAGAATAGTATTCCTCGCCATATTGGTCGGAGTGGGTAAAGGCAATCTCGATGTCCTCGCCCTTCAGGTGAACGATGGGATATAGACCATCGTTGGTCATGCGATCGGTAAGCAGATCCTCCAAGCCGTTACGAGATATGATGCGGCGACCATTATACATGATGGCCAAACCAGAGTTCAGGTAGGTATAGTTACGGAGCATGTTCTCGATGATCTCGTCGCGATAGGAGTAGTTCTTAAACAACGTATCGTCGGGCTCGAACATGATATAGGTGCCCGTCTCGTCTTTTGAGGGCTCAGTAACGTCGCTCTTGAGGATGCCACGCTCGAAGACCACCTTACGAACCTGTCCGTCACGATAACTATGGGCCTCGAAATGGGAACTCAGGAAGTTGACAGCCTTGATGCCGACGCCATTCATTCCCACGGACTTCTTAAAGGCTTTGGAGTCGTACTTACCACCCGTATTCAACTGGCTGACGGCTTCGATGATCTTTCCCTGAGGGATACCACGGCCATAGTCGCGAACGGAGACTCGCAGATGGTCTACAATATCGATCTCAATGCGCTTACCGGCATTCATACGAAACTCATCGACGGAGTTGTCGATGGTCTCTTTCAGAAGCACATAGATACCGTCCTCTGGCTGCGAACCGTCAGAGAGACGTCCGATGTACATACCAGGACGCGTGCGGATATGGTCTACATCCGACAGGTGGCGGATGTTGTCTTCATCGTAGTTTACCTGTTCATTAGGTTGACTGATTATGGTGTTGTCTTCTATCATAAAACTTTCTTATAACATCTTCTGCGTTTATGCAATTCGTTCTCCAGATAGGCCCACTGGCCCTGCACTTGGTTGTTGGTCTCCATCTCCACATGGGTCTCACCCCACTTAAAGCCGTACTTCTGATAGACGGGAATCAGATTATAAAATAGCAGGGCATTGGCACCCTTGGCGCGATATTCTGGCAGGATGCCAACGAGCAACAAGTCGACGACATCCGTCTTATGGAACTTCAAGACACGGATGACATGCCACCAGCCGAAGGGGAACAAGCGCCCCTTGCGACACTTCTGCAGGGCCTTTGTCAGCGAAGGAATGGAGATTCCCACGCCTATCACATCGTGATTGGGAGTATTCCAGTCTTCGATGACGCAGAGCATATCCATCGAAAAGAACTTGAAGTACATCTGCACATATTCGTCTTTCTGGCGCTGGGTCATCTGGGAAAAACCATAGAGGTGGGCAAAGGTCTTGTTGACCACATCAAGCACTTTCTGTCCATACTGCTCTGGACCAAACACCTGGCTACGCTTCAATTTAGGTGCATGCAGGTTATAACGCTTCATCGTCATCTCTGCCACGCGCTTGTATTTCTCTGGTATGCCATCCTTGGGCACATACAACTTAAACTCCACGTAGTCATTATCCTTCCCGTAACCCTCCATCTGCTCCATCAGCTTGGGGTAGTACTCGTAGTTATAGATCGTAGCCATCGTGCCCAACTGGTCGAAACCATAGGTCAGCATACCCTCAGGATCCATATCTGTAAAGCCAAGGGGGCCGATGATCTCCTTCATGCCTTTGCTGCGACCATAATCCTCAACGGCACCCAACAAAGCACGAAGCACTTCGATATCATCAATCAGATCGAGCCAGCCAAAACGCACGGCAGCACGCTCCCACTGCTTATTGTAGCGGTGGTTGATGATGGCAGCCACACGGCCCACCAACTTTCCGTCCTTGTAGGCCAGGAAATACTCTGCCTCGCAAAACTCAAAGGCTGAATTCTTGTCCTTACTGAAGGTATGAACCTCATCGCTATACAGATTGGGGGCATCATAGGGATTACCTTCATACAACTCGTAATGCAATTCTATGAATGCCTTCAAGTCCTTTTTGTCTGCAACTCTCCTTATTTCTACTGATGACATCTTTCTTTTTGTTAAAGCCATAATTCGTTGCAAAGTTAAGCAAAAAGGCGCAAAAAACCAAATTATTAAGATTTTTTACGGCAAACAAGGAGCCGATGCCCATCATTGGTCACCGTCGTGGCGAAAATATACACCCCACCGCCATCCCTCAACTTCAGGCGCTTGCGGAGTTCGGCAACTGACAAAGGGAAATTGCGCACGGCGATGTTTGCCTTGTCGATACCCTTGAGCGCCTCCTTCAACTCTCGCTTGTTCATGGATGAAACGGCCAGAATCTCAAAGATGCGACCAGGGAAATCACATATCTCATCAGCAGAAAGGAACAAATGGGAGTTAGGACCTATCTGCCTTACAGGGAACCTTTCCTCCAAGGCAGCGAAGCATCCGGACTTCATAATGGAGGCGTTGGGTTCGTAGAGACAGAGACTTTGCTCCCTGATGGATGAAAGTTCCCACCGTGGGAACTGTTTATTCCCAGCCTGGGAACTATTTGTTCCCACCGTGGGAATTATTTCGAAAGTACTATCTCCGTTGACGCATACCAGGCGTAAAGTATCGCTCGTCTGCCTACTGAGCACCAGCAAGAGCTCTTTGCACTCGTTGTTGACAGAAACAATATGCACCTCGCTCACGTTCTTCAGTGCCTCCACGGCCTGATGCCAATCGAGCATGGGAGAGAGTTTCAGGATCACTTTGTCTGCCTTCTCCATCAATTGGGGCATCAGTTCGAGCACATTGGGCGAGCAATCCTCGATGCTGTAGGTCCTGCCACCATGTTCATTGCGACGGGCAGGGTCCAGATAGACGACATTGGCATGCGACATCGACGACAGGTATTCTGCCGTCTGATTGCAAACCACAGAGCTCTGAAGTCCCAGTGCTTGCATGTTATGCTCAACGATTTTGCAGAGGTCGGCATTTTGTTCCACATAGATACGCTTGCCAAAACCCTGCGACATGAAGTAGAAGTCCACGCCAAAGCCTCCTGTAAGGTCTACATAGGTCTCACCCTGCCCCGCCAATCGGGCCTTGTAGAGGGCTGTGGTTTCAGAGGAACATTGTTCCATCGAGAGGTGGGAAGGAAAGATGATGTCGTCGATAACGGCCCAGGAAGGCAGTTTGATAAGGGCTTTTTGTCTGCCTGCGATCTGCTCAAGGGCAAAGGTCAGGTTGACCTCAGGATCCTTTGTTCCCTGAAGTGCCAACTGACGCACATCGGCATCAGCATGCTGACGGATAAAGTCAAAAGTAGCCTGATTCATCATTTCGGATGCAAAGATAACAAATTATTCAGATTTTTGTATTACCTTTGCACCAAAATAATTAGAAATGTGTAATAACAAAGCAAACCTACAATGAAGAAATTACTGTTAACGGCCCTGCTGACGGCCCTCACTCTGAATGTCAGCGCCCAGAGCTACCCCCCGAAGTTCACACCAGAACTGGAGTTCGCCTTGCAGCTGAAGGTGACGCTTGGCGAGGCCTTTGGCATTGACAACACCCAGCATGGTCGTCGTACCGTTATTCCCATCACAGGAGGTACCTTCGAGGGGCCGTTGTTGAAGGGAACAATCATCAATGGTGGTGCCGACTATCAGTTGAACGCTGAAAACCGCACAGAACTTGAGGCCATCTATTGTATCAAGACAGATGACGGCATCTACATCCATGTTCGCAATCGTGGTATCATCGCCAACGGGAAGGATGCTGACGGAAAGCCTTCTTTCTATTTCCGTGCAGCGCCTCAGTTTGAGGCTCCCGCAGACAGCAAATACGGTTGGCTGAACAATGCGCTCTTCGTCTGCGCCCCTGAGTTCTCCTCGGAGTTCAAGGGTATCGTACTGAATGTCTGGAAAGTGAAATAATGGCCTGATGACGGAGACGAGAAAGGGATTCGTACAACTGCATCTGAGCGTGCTGCTTGCAGGCTTTACTGGCCTCTTCGGACGACTTATCACGTTGAACGAGGTGGATATCGTATGGTATCGCATGCTGTTTACGAGCCTTATCCTGCTTGTCTTTACAGGACTGCCTCATGTAAGCAGGCGAAAGTTCCTGCAACTATGTGGTTGTGGGGCTTTGCTGGGTTTTCACTGGATGTTGTTCTATGGCAGTATCAAGGCTTCGAACGTCTCCATTGGTGTCATCTGCTTCTCGCTCATCGGCTTTTTCACGGCCCTTTTCGAGCCACTGATCTATAAACGGAAGATTTCATGGGTAGAACTCCTGCTGTCATTGATAACGGTGGCTGGTGTGCTCTGTATCTTCTCGCTCGATGCACGTTATCGCTATGGCATCATGATTGGCGTGCTGTCATCAGCCGTCTGTGCCCTCTACGCCATCTGTAATAAGAAGGTAAGCGTAGGGGTGCGCAGTCGGACGGTACTGATGTACCAGATGTCGGGTGGTCTCATCATGGTCTCAGCCATCATTCCTTTCTATCTGCTGGTATTTCCAAGTCAGCAACCTGTCGTCGTCATTCCTGAAGGCAGCAACCTCTGGTTCATGCTCTGCCACGCTTTGTTCTGTACGGTGGGCATGTATTTGCTCCAGATCCAGGCCCTGAAGCGACTCTCGGCCTTTACGGTAAACCTTACCTATAATCTCGAGCCTTGCTATACGATTATCCTTGCCTTCCTCATCTTTGGGGAAGGTCGTGAAATCAATTTCTCTTTCTATCTGGGTATCGCCCTCATCCTGCTCAGTGTTCTGTTGCAGTCGATGAAGGCCTGGCGTAAGTGATCAGTGCTTTCTACCCTTACCCTTAAGGGCTCCTGCCACACTTCCGGCATCGAGCAGGCACTGTTGGGCCTCGTCGTAGTCCAATCCCAAGTAATCCTGTAGCATCCGTGTGCCACGATCCACGAGTTTGGCATTCGTCAACTGCATCTTCACCATACGGTTGCCCTGCACGCGCCCCATCCTGATCATCAGCGTCGTGGATATCATGTTCAGCACCATCTTCTGGGCCGTTCCACTCTTCATCCTACTGGAGCCCGTCACAAACTCTGGGCCTACGATGATTTCTATGGGGAAGTCGGAGGCTTCTGCCAACGGAGTGTTGGGGTTACTTGTAATACAGCCTGTCAGGAGTCCATTTTGGCGAGCCTGACGAATGGCACCTATCACATAGGGGGTCGTACCAGAGGCCGCAATACCTATCACGCTGTCATCCGTCGTGAGATGATAGGCTTGAAGGTCTTTCCAGCCTTGTTCCAGGGAGTCTTCAGCCTTCTCCACGGCATGGCGCAAAGCCTCATCGCCACCTGCAATAATACCCGTCACCCAACCCTCTGGCACACCAAAGGTTGGAGGCAGTTCGCTGGCATCCAGCACACCCAGTCGTCCACTGGTTCCTGCTCCCACATAGAAGAGCCGGCCACCACGCTTCATCCTTGGCTCGATGGCTTCCACTAAGGCCTCTATCTGCGGATTAGCCTTGCCAACGGCATCAGCCACCAGGGCATCCTCCTCGTTGATATGCTTCAACAGTTCTCCTACCGACATCTGTTCCAGATGATCGTAATGGGATGGCTGTTCTGTGATTCTTGATAGTTTTCCTGATATCCTGGCCATGGCTCACAAATTTGTGTTTTCATCAATGCCCTTGAACATCGAGAGATAACGCTGGGCACGTTGCTGACAACGCTCTGTTTCACGTTGATACAACTCAGGGATCGTCGTACCAGAATAAACATCCTTGAGGGTTGACTTCTTCGCTGTGAAGCGCAGCAGACGCTTGCCGTCGAACCACATACGCAGTTCGTAGGGTATTAAATCATCGCCAACATCAGGGGTAAGGGCATAGATGAACATGACTTGTCCCTTATCGTCGTAGAGATATTCCTCATAGAACTCACGGGCAGCAAAGTTATATTTGACTGTCGTGAAGCGGAGATAATGTGGAGGATAGGGATCTCCCTCCTCTTCTGACTCCAGTTCACCATAGTACATACGGATCTTTTCCTCATGAGGTCCTGTGCCTGGCAGGTTCTGCACCACCCTCAAATCGAAGTACACTGGGGGCATCTCCCACATGCCTTCTGCATCAGGTGTCATCTGGTCAATCATCTTATGAACATCCTGATAAGCCTTGCGGATGCTCTCAACAGAGTTTTGTGCACCAGCCGTCAATGCCCATGCCACACATACTAATAAGGTAAAGACTTTTTTCCTGCTCATCTTGAACCATTATTACAAATTCCGGGCAAAAGTACAACAATTATCTGAATAAAACAAATTAATTCATATTAATTTCGTATCTTTGCCCTCGCAAAACGAAAAGCAAACATACAAGATGAGAAAGCTAACGATAGCCCTACTGATGCTGTTAGGCGTTTCAGTCATAAGTTTCGCAGAGGAAACACCCTTGAAACCTCGTCTGGTGGTGTGTACTGACATTGCACCTGCAGATGTGGAGCCCGACGATATGGAGTCGATGATACACTTGATGGTCTATGCCGATATGTTTGAGATTGAGGCGCTGATTACATCAGTGGGATGGAACTGCGACCCCTACCCTAAGGAATGGGCGCAGTATCTGCATCGTGTGATTGATGCCTATGCCCAGGATGTCAAGAACCTGAGGAAACGCTCAGAGCAGACCTCCTTCTTATCACTCGACGAGGAAAACGGCAGTCAGCATATAGGCTACTGGCCCAGTGCCGACTATCTGAGAAGTCGTGCTGTGATGGGTAGTGAGCATGGGGGTATCAAGGTGATTGGAGAAGGTAATGACTCGCCTGGCAGCAACCTGCTGATACAGTTGGCAGATGAAGACGACCCCCGACCAATCTATGTGGCTGCCTGGGGAGGTGCCAACACACTGGCTCAAGCCATCTGGCGAGTGAAACAGACACGCTCAGCAGAGGAGTTGAAGAAGTTTGTTCGTAAGTTCCGCATCTATACCATTACGGATCAAGATATGCAATACAACATGCGTATGAATCGAGCCTATAGTTCGCACCAGTGGCTGCGTCAGGAGTTTATGGACGACCTGCAGTTCATCTGGGACGAGGGCACCTGGCAGGAGCAGTGTGAACTGGGTAAGCAGTACTGGGGGTGGCATAAGAACTACATCCAGAGACTGGGCGCCTTAGGCAAGGAATATCCTAACTACAAATGGGGTGTGGAGGGTGATACGCCAAGTTTCCTTTATGTATTGCCCAATGGCCTTAACGACCCTGAAGATCCCTCGCAAGCTGGCTGGGCTGGCTACCATCAGCGTGGTCTCTGCCCTGACTCGCTCACTACGGCCTGGACCAGTTGGGAGGAGCCCGTACGCAGCATCAGCATAGGCTATAAGCAACGTTTTTATATCCATGAACTCTTTGATTTTGTGGAACGCTTGCAATGGGCAGAAGATGGCGAGGGTAATCACAATCCGATAGTGGTGGTTAACGGCCACCAAGGCCCATCGCCCTTAATGCTTCAGGCTAAGGCTGGTGAGACCATCCGATTGGATGCCTCCCAAACATTCGACCCAGACTGCAACGCCATCGTTTTCCTTTGGTGGCAACAGCCAGAGATAGGAACGGCCAAACTGACCATTGAGGATGCAGAGAATCCTGTCATCAACCTCCACATCCCTACCAATGCCTCCGGCCAGACCCTCCACTTCATCTGTGAGGTCAGTGATAAAGGTTCCTACCTGAGGTCTTATCAAAGAATCATCATCTCAATAAAATAAAGACTAGATAACACAAGGATTATGGCTAGCAATTCAGATTTTGTACAATACATTGCCGACCAATGTGGTGGAGCCGGAGAGATCACAGTTAAGAAGATGTTCGGCGACTACGGCATCTATTGTAACGGGAAGATTTTCGGACTTATCTGCGATGACCGTTTCTATTTGAAACCAACAGAGGTTGTTCGCCCACTGCTGCGCATCGTAGACATGCGTCCCCCTTATGACGGAGCAAAAGATTACTTCTACATCGCCGATGTGGACGACCGAGACTATCTCTCCCAGCTTGTCAGCGAGACTTGCAAGGTACTGCCCGAACCCAAACCAAAAAAGAAACGATGACTTATTTAGGGGAACTTATATCAATAGGAGTAGCGTTTTCGTGGACAGCGACGGCGTTACTGAGTGAGTTTGGCTCAAAGCGCCTAGGTAACCTGACGCTAAACGTGCTGCGTATGGCTTTGGCACTGGTGTTCTCGCTAGTGCTGTTTGGCGTAGTAACGGGTAATCCGTTGCCTGCAGGAGCATCAGCAGAGGCTGCAGGATGGATGCTATTGTCTGGTCTCGTGGGTTATGTGATTGGTGACTTCTGCCTCTTTCAGTGTTATATTATAATAGGTTCGCGATACGGACAACTCTTTATGACGCTTGCCCCATTGGCGGCCGCCCTGATGGCATGGATAACATTAGGGCAGCAGATGGGAGCCATGAGTATCGTGGCCATGCTGGTAACGCTCTTGGGTATCAGTATCTCCGTATTAGGACGAGGCGAGCACCACAAGGTTTCACTAAAACTACCGCTTAACGGTGTGCTCTTTGCAATTGGTGCTGCCGTGTGTCAGGGTGTTGGCTTGGTGCTGAGCAAGATCGGTATGGACCACTATGAGACCTCAATGATGGCTGAGTCTGGCATGCCCGAGTGGCTGGTGCCTTTCAGCGCCAACTTCTATCGTTGTATCGCAGGAATCATCGGTTTTTCACTATTGCTCTGGTTTCGCGATGGAATGGCTCCTTTACGAGAAGCCATACACGATAAAAAGGGACTTTCTGTGGCTACGGCGACCACCATCTTCGGCCCCTTTGTGGGTGTCGGCTTCTCACTAATGGCTGTACAGTATACGGCAGCTGGCATTGCCTCTACGTTGATGGCAATGACGCCTATCATCATTCTTCTGCCCTCGTATTGGCTCTTCCACGAGAAAATCACCTGGCGGGCCGTCATCGGAGCCATCATCTCTGTCTTTGGCGTCAGCCTATTCTTCCTTGGATAATTTTCAAATCAACAACTCATGGCACAAGACAACAAACAAGAAATATTCCCCATCGTAGATGCCGATGGTCAGACGATTGGCTCGGCAACTCGTGGCGAATGTCACAACGGTTCGCGACTGCTGCACCCTGTAGTGCATCTGCATCTGTACAATTCCAAAGGTGAGCTGTATCTGCAGAAGCGCCCGGAGTGGAAGGATATCCAGCCTGGCAAATGGGATACAGCCGTGGGCGGACATATAGACTATGGAGAGACGCCAGAGGATGCATTACGCCGTGAGGTTCGCGAAGAATTAGGTATCACCGACTTCCAACCGCAGTTTATCGAGAAATACATTTTTGAGAGTGCCCGAGAGCGAGAACTGGTCTATGTGAATCGCGTTACCTACGATGGCCCCATCTGTCCTTCAAGTGAAGAACTCGATGGAGGCCGTTTCTGGACCCTCGATGAAATCCGTGCAGCCATTGGCCAAGGCATCCTCACACCCAACTTTGAGAGTGAGTTCGTTAAAATCTTGTCAGGGAGCCTATAATATAATAAGGTACGTGTGTAAACCAACTAACCCCGTTTCATCGAGACGCTAATCCCAACACTCTATCTCGTTTTCTATCTCAGGCAATTTGCTGCGATGGAAAACGGGATCTTTTATGCCTTGACGCTTCTGTTGGCGATAATCGTCAAGCAGGCGGAAAGCATAGCGGCCCAAGAGTGTGATGGCCACAAGGTTGCAGGCCGTAAGGAAAGCCATAAAGAAATCAACGATGTTCCACACCAATTCAAAGCTGGCCAGAGCACCGAATATAACCATCAGTCCAGCAGAAGCGATGCGATATGCTGTCATCACTTTAGTATTGGGAGTGATGAACCGGATGTTCGCCTCACCATAGTAATAATTGCCAATGATGCTTGAGAAAGCAAAGAGGAAGATGGCCACTGCTATGAACATAGGACCTATACTGCCCACCTCACTCTGTAAGGCCGATTGTGTGAGAGCGATACCATTCAACTCGGGAACTTGATAAAGACCACTGACAAGGATGATAAAGGCCGTACAAGAACATACCATTAATGTATCTGTAAAGACTCCCAGTGCCTGAATTAAACCCTGTTTAACGGGATGGGTGGTTGTTGCTGTTGCAGCCACGTTTGGTGCACTTCCTTCACCCGCCTCATTAGAGAATAATCCACGCTTGATGCCGTTCATCATGGCAGCACCAATACCACCACCTGCTATCTGACTAAAGCCAAAAGCATCCAGCACAATCACTTTAAATACATGCGGAAGCAGATGGATGTTCATCACGATGATGACCAAAGCCAGGATGATGTAACCTACTGCCATAACTGGCACCAGTACGGAACTGACTTGAGCGATACGCTGAATGCCACCAAAGACAATGAACAAGGCCATAGCTGCCAATACCGCACCTACCCACACGGGCGACCAGCCAAAAGCTCCCTGCAAGGCACCACAGATCGTGTTGGCCTGAATGGAGTTGTTGGATAATCCGAACTGCAGCGTGATGAGAATGGCAAACAGCACGGCCATCCAACGCTGTTTCAATCCTTTCTGGATATAGTATGCCGGACCGCCGATAAATGAATCCTTGTGTCTCTGCTTATATAACTGCGCCAATGTCGATTCCACAAATGCCGTAGCCGAGCCTACAAGCGCTACCATCCACATCCAGAAGACGGCTCCAGGACCACCAATAGCAATGGCAGTAGCAACACCAGCCAGATTACCCGTACCTACCCGGGTGGCCACACTTACTGCAAAGGCCTGGAACGATGAAATGTGTCGTTTCTTTCCATTTGTCCCGCTTTCCTTCACCTGTTCTTCAACGGTATCTACTGCCGACTCTGTCAGCAGGCGTATCATCTCGCCCACCATACGGAACTGAACAAAGCGCGTACGCCAAGTAAACCAGAGTCCACAACCCACCAGAGCCACCATCAGCACGTAGCTCCATATCACATCATTAACGGCAGTTATCAGTTCATTCATGGGCACAAAGATACAACATTACTTTGAATCCCACAAATAATTAGATGGAATTATGTAAAAGGGCGTCGCAGAGAATAACACTGCGACGCCCATATTATAAATAAGGTAAAACCTTAATCAGCCAACTTAGCCTTGATCATCTCGCGGTTCAGACGAGCGATGTTGGCGATGGTCTCGTTCTTCGGGCAAACAGCCTCGCAAGCGCGAGTGTTCGTACAGTTACCGAAGCCGAGCTCGTCCATCTTGGCAATCATGTTCTTCACACGACGGGCAGCCTCTACGCGACCCTGGGGAAGCAGGGCGAGCTGAGACACCTTAGACGATACGAACAGCATGGCAGAACCATTCTTACATGCAGCGACGCATGCGCCACAGCCGATGCAAGATGCGCAGTCCATAGCCTCGTCGGCATCCTCCTTAGGAATGAGGATAGCG
>Ga0310786_10004492_pt1 | contig 19429 bp, 11 predicted proteins | sample AusTroGonzalo_MG_FD_203881 | JGI IMG/M metagenome (GOLD analysis project Ga0310786, IMG submission 203881) | Bovine rumen microbial communities from tropical cattle in Woodstock, Queensland, Australia - Gonzalo_03 (v2) (version 2) | ecosystem: Host-associated > Mammals > Digestive system >... | reverse complement strand
ACGCCGAGGAGCGCCAGCGCGGGCGTGCACGCCTCGCCGAGCGACACCTGCCAGGCGACGAGTCCGTGCATGAGCGCCATCACGCCGCACCCCGAGACGAGGAGGGGCTTTCGTCCGAACCTGTCGATCAGGAAGAACGCGGCGACGGTGAAGACGAGGTTGACTATCCCCACGCCGATCGTGCCGGCGAGGGAGATGAGTTCGGCGGACTCGCCGAAGATCATCTTGAAGATGCGCGGCGCGTAGTAGTTGATGGCGTTGACTCCCGAAAGCTGGCTGAAGAACGCGACGGTGAAGCAGAGGAGGATCGGCCTCAGGTTGCGGCGCACGAACAACGGCGCGGACGCGTCGACGCGCGACTGGTGCGGGCTCTCGGGGACGCGGGCGAGCGCGAAGAGGTAGAGAATCGACGGCAGGCATTCCGCGCCGAGCATCGTGCGCCACACTACGCCCGGGGAGAGGCGCACCCAGCGGGCGACGCAGTAGTTGGAGACGTACGAGACGACGATTCCGAGGACGATGCAGAACTGGTTGACGAGGACGAGCCGCCCGCGCTTCCCGGAGGGCGCGATTTCGGCGATGTACATCGGCACGGCGACCGACACCCCGCCTATGGCTATGCCGCCGACAAAGCGCATCCATCCGAGGACGTGGGGCCCGATGGCCCCGTGCGGCGTCAGCGCGCAGCCCGCCGCCGACACGAAGAAGAGGACGCCCATCCACACGAGAGTCGGCTTGCGTCCGAAGCGGTCGCACATGCGGCCCGAGGCCAATGCGCCGAAAACCGTGCCGATCAAGGCGCCCGCCACGACGAGCCCGTGCCAGAACGGCGCAAGCGCGAACTCGCGCTGGATCGCCTCCTCGCAGCCGGAGATGACGCCCGAGTCGAAGCCGAAGAGAAGACCTCCGAGCGACACGGCGCAGACGATTGAGACCAGGTTGTTCAAGGCAGGGACCTCCTCGCTTTCGTGCAGCAGATGACAAGACCCGGACGAGCTCGTCCGGACGCCGCATATGCTACCACAAAAACGACCCGCGGCTCAACAGCAGCCGTATACATTACAACTTAAATCGTTTCATATATACGACGCGTCTTCAGCCGTAAAGCGGACCCGTCGGCCGGTGCGGCTGACCGGATGTCATGGCGCGGCATGGACCGCGCCGCCGCGTCAGCGGCTGAGGATTTCCTCGCGGACGTTCTTCGGCGCGAGCTCGAACATGTCCGGCTCCATCGAATACGACGCGCGGCCCTTCGTCAGGGAGCGTATCGTGGTGGCGTATCCGAAGAGCTTCGCAAGCGGGACTCTGGCGTGGACCAGCTGCATGTCGCCTCGCTGCGACATGTCGAGGACGACTCCGCGCCGTCCGTTCAGGTCGCCCAAGACCTCGCCGACGGATTCCGGCGGCGTCGTTATCTCGAGCTTCATGATCGGCTCCAGGAACTCCGGAGCCGCCGCCTCGGCGGCCTCGCGGAAGCCCATCATCGCCGCGGACCTGAAAGCCACTTCGTCCGAAACCTCCGGGTCGACCAAGGTTGCGGAGACGCACTCGACCTCGACGTCGGTCATCGGATACCTGGCGAGGACGCCGGTCGCGATTCCGTCCGCCAGGCCCTGCTCGACGCATTCCTGCAGATGCCTGTCCGCGACGAGGTTCTTGAACTCGCGCGAAAGCCCGACGCTCCGGCCCTTCCCGCGTTCGAGCGGGCGGACCTCGATGGCCAGCGTCACGGCATGGCGCTTGCCGCCGAGCTCGCGGTCGAATGTGAACTCCTTCCTGGACGGGGCGGTCACGGTTTCAAGATACGAGACCATCGGCTTGCCGACGTTCGCGGCGCACTTGAACTCGCGCTTCAGGCGGTCGACGAGGATCTCGAGGTGCAGCTCGCCCATTCCGGAAAGAATCGTCTGTCCCGTCTCCTCGTCCTCGCGGAACTGGCAGGTCGGGTCTTCGGCGGCCAGCGCCTTCATGGAATCGACGAGCTTGTCCTTGTCCGCCGAGCTCTTGGGCTCGATTGCAAGGAACATCACGGGCTGCGGGGCGGTTATGCGCTCGAGGTAGCAGGGCTTCATCTCGGAGCAGAGCGTGTCGCCGGTCGTGCATTCCCGGAGCCCGACCACGGCGCCTATGTCGCCCGCCCTGAGTTCGTCGACCTCGATCTGGTCGTCGGCGAAGAGGCGGACGATCTTCATTATCCGCTCGCGCTTCTTGGTGCGGGGGTTGTAGGCGTTGGAGCCCTTCTTGAGGACGCCGCCGTAGACGCGGACGAAGAAAAGCCGTCCGACGTAGGGATCCGTCGCGATCTTGAAGACGAGGGATGTCAGCAGCTCGCCGTCGTCCTGCCGGCGCGACACCGGCTCGCCGCTCTTGAGGTCCGTAGCGGAGACCGGGGGCCGGTCGGCCGGCGATGGAAGGTAGTCGCAGATTGCGTCGAGAAGCGGCTGCACGCCCTTGTCCCTGAGCGAGGTCCCGCAGAGGACGGGGACGAACTTCCCGGCGACGACCAGACGGCGGATCGCGGGGACAAGCTCCTCTGGGGAGAGGTCGCCCTTCTCAAGGAAGGCCTCCATGACGTTCTCGTCGAGGTCTGCAACCTTCTCCACAAGCTCCGCCCGGGCGAGCTCCGCGTCGTCCTTCATTTCCGCGGGCACTTCGCCCACGTCGAACTTCTTGCCCTCGGACGCCTCGTCGTAGACGATGCCCTTCATGTTCACGAGGTCCACGACGCCCTTGAACGAGTCCTCGCGTCCTATGGGGAGCTCGAGCGGGCAGGCGTTGGCCTTCAGCTTGCCGCGGAGCTCGTCCACGACGCGCTGGAAGTCCGCGCCCATGCGGTCCATCTTGTTGACGAACGCGACGCGCGGCACGTTGTAGCGGTCGGCCTGGCGCCAGACGGTCTCCGACTGCGGCTGGACGCCGCCGACGGCGCAGAAGACGCAGACGGCCCCGTCCAGCACGCGCAGGGAGCGCTCCACCTCCATGGTGAAGTCCACATGGCCGGGCGTGTCGATTATGTTGATGGCGTGGCCGTTCCATTCGCAGGAGATGGCGGCGGACTGTATCGTTATGCCGCGCTCGCGCTCCTGCACCATGAAGTCGGTCGTAGTGTTGCCGTCATGCACGTCGCCGTGCCGGTGGATCTTCCCGGTGTAGAAGAGTATGCGCTCGGTCGTCGTCGTCTTGCCCGCGTCTATGTGGGCGACGATGCCGATGTTGCGCACTCTGGACAGGTCTTCGCTCATCCGGCGCCCGCCCCTCAGTCGAGCAGGTCGCCACCGGAGGACTCGACGACCTCGTCTGCGTTCTGGATGTCGGATCCGTCCGCGGACGTGTCGCCGGTGTCGAGCTGGAGTATCGGCTCGCCGAGGTCGTCGTCGTCGTCGTTCTCCTCGCCCGGTATGCCGGACGTCGGGATGCCGTACAGGGCCTCGTGGCGCTTGCGCTGCTCCTCCCTGAGCTCCTCCATCTCCGCGTCGCTGATGGTGTCGCAGAGCGGGACGAGCTTGAGGTAGCGGTGCAGCGGGAAGCCCGTGCCGCCGGGGATGGGATGCCCGAGGATGACGTTCTCCTTGAAGCCCCTGAGCTCGTCCACGCGGCCCATCGTCGCGGCCTCGGTGAGGACGCGGGTGGTGTCCTGGAAGGACGCGGCCGAGATGAACGAGTCGGTCTCGAGGGCTGCCTTGGTGATGCCGAGGAGCGCGGGCTGGGCCTCCGCCGGGCGGCGGCCTGCCTCCATCATCTGCTCGTTGACCCTGAGGAACACCTGGCGCGTCACCTGCTCGCCCCAGAGGAAGTCTGTGTCGCCCGGGTTGGTGATGCGAACCTTGCGGAGCATCTGGCGGACGATGATCTCGATGTGCTTGTCGTTGATCTCGACGCCCTGGAGGCGGTAGACCTGCTGGACCTCGTTGACGAGGTACTTCTCGAGCTCCTGCGGGCCGGAGACCTCGAGGATCTCCTGCGGGATGACCGGACCTTCGGTGAGCTGCTGGCCCTTCTTCACGCGGTCGCCCTTGAACACGACGATCTGCTTGCCCATCGGGATGAAGTGCTCTTCGCTAAGCCCCGTGATGCTGTCGACGACCTTGACGCAGCGCTTGCCGTGGACGTTCTCGCCGAAGTCGATGACGCCCTCGATCTTGGCGATCTCGGCGGCGTCCTTGGGCTGGCGCGCCTCGAAGAGCTCGGCGACGCGCGGAAGGCCGCCCGTGATGTCGCGGGTCTTGGCCGCCTCGCGCGGGGTCTTGGCGAGCAGCATGCCGGGAGTCGCCTTCATGCCGTCGCGCACCATGACGATGGCGCCCGTCGGGACATCGTGCTGGTCGAGCGTCTTGCCGTCCGCGCCGCGGATCTCGATCCTCGGGTGGAGGTTGGACTCGCGGGTGTCGAGGACTACGAGCGTCTTGGCGCCGGTCGCGCGGTCGGTCTCGGTCTTGACGGAGACGTCCTCCTCGAAGTCCACGAAGACGACCGAGCCGGCGGCCTCCGAGAGGACCGGCACGGAGTGCGGGTCCCACGTGGCGACCTTCTGGCCCTTCTTGACCTCGGCGCCGTCCTCGATGAGGAGCACCGTGCCCATCTGGAGCTGGTACGTGTCGAGCTTGGTCCCGCCCGCAGAGTAGATTTCGAGGGTGCCGTTCTTGTTGAGGACAACCTCGTGGCCCTCGTCGTTGCGCACCTTCCTGACGTCCACGAACTTGGCGTGGCCGTCGTTCTTGAGCACGATCTCCGGGACCTTCGCGGTCGCGGACGCGGTGCCGCCGATGTGGAACGTACGCATCGTGAGCTGCGTGCCGGGCTCGCCGATGGACTGCGCGGCGATGATTCCGACGGCTGTTCCGATCTCGACCTGCCTGCCGGTCGAGAGGTCGCGCCCGTAGCACTTGGCGCACATGCCGTGCTCGGCGTCGCAGGTGAGGCCGGAGCGGATCCAGACCTTCTCCACGCCGCGCCTGTTGATTTCGGCGCAGGCGGCCTCGTTGATCTCGTCGTTGGCGCGGACGATCACCTCGTTCGTCTTGGGGTCGCGGATCTCGTAGAGCGCGGTGCGGCCGAGGACGCGGTCGCCGAGCGTCACCTTGACCTCGTCGCCCTCGACGATGGCCTCGACCTCGATGCCGTTGACGGTGTTGCAGTCCTCCTGCGTGATGATGACGTCCTGGGACACGTCCACGAGCTTGCGCGTGAGGTAGCCCGCGTCGGCCGTCTTGAGGGCGGTGTCGGCGAGGCCCTTGCGGGCGCCATGGGACGAGATGAAGTACTCGAGGACGGAGAGCCCCTCGCGGAACGACGCCGTGATCGGGCGCTCGATGATGTCGCCGGACGGGTTCGCCATGAGGCCGCGCATGCCGGCGAGCTGGCGGATCTGCAGCTTCGAGCCGCGGGCCTTCGAGTCCACGAACATGTAGACCGGGTTCAGCTCGGTCGGGTTCTTGTTCTCTGGCGAGATGTTCTTGTCGATCGTCTTGTAGAGCTCGTCGCCGACCTTCTCGGTCGTCGCCGACCAGATGTCGACGATCTTGTTGTGGCGCTCGCCGTCGGTGATGATGCCCTGCTGGAACTGCTGCTGGACCTTGTCGGCCTCCTTGCGGGCCTTCTCGATCTCGGCGTCCTTGTCGGCCGGGCGGATCATGTCCTTGAGGCCCATGGACGCGCCGGAGACGGTGGCGAACTGGTACCCGAGGCTCTTGAGCCTGTCGATGGCCTCGACGGTGACGTCGTGCCCCGCGACCTTGTGGCAGTCAAGTATCAGGTTGCCGATCGTGGACTTGGAGCACTTGTCGTTCCAGAAGCCCATCTCCTCCGGCCACACGTTGTTGAAGATCACGCGACCCGCGGTCGTCTCGATCGTGCGCTTGTCGGTGACGCCGTGCGGACGCCCGGAGGTGCCGTAGTCGGGGTTGCGGTAGCGAATGCGGGTGTGGTAGGAGATCGCGCCCTCGGCGATGCCGAACTCGACCTCGGCGATGTCGTTGAAGAGCGGCAGGTGCTCGCCCGAGCAGTCGGTCTTGCCCGCGAGCTTGCCGGCGAGCTTGTCCTGCTGCGACGGGACCGTGAGGAAGTAGAGCCCGAGGCAGACGTCCTGCGTAGGCGTCATGACGGACTTGCCGGACGCCGGCGAGAAGATCGACGTCGAGGCGAGCATCATGAGCTTGGACTCCATCTGGGCCTCGACGGAGAGCGGCACGTGCACGGCCATCTGGTCGCCGTCGAAGTCGGCGTTGAACGGGGTGCAGACCATCGGGTGCAGGCGGATCGCCTTGCCCTCGACGAGGACCGGCTCGAACGCCTGGATCGAAAGGCGGTGCAGCGTCGGCGCGCGGTTGAGGAACACAGTCTTGTCCTTGGTGACCTCCTCGAGGACGTCCCAGACCTGCTCGTCGTGGCGCTCGATCATCTTCCTGGCGGTGCGCACGGTGTGGCAGACGCCCAGCTCCTTCAGCCTGCGGATGATGAACGGCTCGAAGAGCCTGAGCGCCATCTCCTTGGGGATGCCGCACTGCGGGAACTTGAGCTCGGGGCCGACGACGATCACGGAGCGGCCGGAGTAGTCGACGCGCTTGCCGAGGAGGTTCTGGCGGAAGCGCCCCGTCTTGCCCTTCAGGATCTCGGAGAGCGACTTGAGCGGGCGGTTGCCCGGGCCAGTCACCGCGCGGCCGTGGCGGCCGTTGTCGAACACCGCGTCGACGGCCTCCTGGAGCATGCGCTTCTCGTTGCGGATGATGACGTCCGGGGTCTTGAGCGCAAGCAGGTTCCTGAGGCGGTTGTTGCGGTTGATGACGCGGCGGTAGAGGTCGTTGAGGTCGCTCGTCGCGAACCTGCCGCCCTCAAGCGGAACGAGCGGGCGCAGCTCCGGCGGGATAACCGGCAGGACGTCCAGAACCATCCACTCGGGCTTCGAGTTGGAGACGCGGAAGCCCTCCACGACCTTCATGCGCTTGGCGATCTTCTTGCGGTTCTGCTTGGAGCGCGTGTTCTCCATCTGGTCCTCGAGCTCCGCCATGAGCTTGTCGAGGTCGATCTTCCGGAGGAGCTTCCTCACCGCCTCGGCGCCCATCTCGGCCTTGAAGCCCTCGGGGTACTTGACGAGCGCGTCGTTGTACTCCTGGTCGGTCAGGATCTGCCCTTCCCTGAGCGGGGTTCCGCCCGGCTCGACGACGATCCAGTCCTGGTAGTAGAGGACGCGCTCGAGCTCGCTGGTGGTCTTGTCGAGGAGCAGGCCCATCCTGGACGGCGAGCACTTGAAGAACCAGATGTGGCTCACGGGGACCGCGAGCTCGATGTGGCCCATGCGCTGGCGCCTGACGGACGCGAGCGTCACCTCGACGCCGCAGCGGTCGCAGACCATGCCCTTGTTCTTGATGCGCTTGTACTTTCCGCAGGCGCACTCCCAGTCCTTGGTGGGTCCGAATATCTTCTCGCAGAAGAGCCCGTCCTTCTCGGGGCGGTAGGTGCGGTAGTTGATCGTCTCGGGGTTCTTGACCTCGCCGTGCGACCAGCCGCGGATGGTCTCCGGGGACGCGAGCTGCACCTTGACCGCGTCGTAGTGGGCGGACGCGTTGAACGAGCCGCCGAAGATGTCGGAAGTGTTGTAGGGGTTGTTCATTTGGTAAGTCTCCTGAAAGTTCCCGTTCCTTTATGCGAGGTTGAGCGCGCCAGAGAGGAGGTCGTCGCTCTGGACCGCGGCCTGCACCGGGGCCGCGGCGGCGGCAGCCGGCCCGTCGGCCTTGCGCCGGTCCTCCTGGTCGCCGCCCAGGAGCTGCGTGTCCAGGCAGAGCCCGCGCAGCTCGTGGATGAGCACCGAGAACGACTCGGGCATCCCCGAGTCCAGGACGTTCGTCCCCTTGACGATGGACTCGTATATCCTCGTGCGGCCCTGGACGTCGTCGGACTTGACGGTGAGGAGCTCCTGCAGTGCGTAGGCGACGCCGTACGCCTCAAGGGCCCACACCTCCATTTCGCCCATGCGCTGGCCGCCGAGCTGCGCCTTGCCGCCGAGTGGCTGCTGCGTGACGAGCGAGTACGGCCCGACCGCGCGGGCGTGGATCTTGTCCGTGACGAGGTGGTGGAGCTTGAGCATGTATATGACGCCCACGACCACCTTCTGCTCGAACGGCTCGCCGGTAAGCCCGTCGTAGAGCACCGTCTTGCCCTCGGGGCATATCCAGCTCTGCGCGCCCTCGTCCTTCTCCTGGACCTTGCGGGCCTCGCGCAGTAGCTCGTCGATCTCGCTCTCCTGGACGCCGTCGAACACAGGCGTGGCCGCGTGGAAGTTGAGGTAGCGGCAGGCGAGCCCGAGGTACGTCTCGAAGAGCTGCCCGAGGTTCATGCGCGAAGGCACGCCGAGCGGGTTCAGCACGATGTCCACCGGCCTGCCGTCCGGGAGGAACGGCATGTCGCAGCTCGGCAGGATGCGCGAGACGACGCCCTTGTTTCCGTGGCGGCCGGCCATCTTGTCGCCGACCGACAGGTTCTTCTTGTCGACCAGGAAGACGCGCACCGACTTGACGACCTCCCCGTCGCCGCCGAAGTCGCCGAAGAGCCCGCCGTCGCCGCCCTCCGCGGCGTCCTCCACCGCGGCGAACTCGGCTTCGAACGGGTCCATTATCGTGCGGACCTTGTCCCTGGCGGGGCCGTCCTCCATGCTCCAGTGGGCATGGGCCTTGGCCAGCGTCGCGAGCTGGGACTTCTTGATCTTCTTGTTGGCGGGGACGATGACGTCGCCGGTCTCGCTGTCCGTGATGTCGACGGGCAGCTTCTCGTTCATGATTGCCGCGGCCAGCTTGGCCGTGAGGTCCTTCTCGAGCCTCGATATCTGGTTCTTGCGCTTCTTCTCCGCGTCCTTCTTCGCCTTCTTGGCGGACTTTTCGTCGGCCACGGCTGCCTCCTGGCTGGTCGAGACCTGGACGCCCATCACGACGCCCGTCGTCCCGGGCGGGACCGTAAGCGAGGTGTCGCGGACGTCGGCGGCCTTCTCGCCGAAGATCGCCCTGAGGAGCCTCTCCTCCGGGCTGAGCTCGGTCTCGCCCTTCGGCGTGACCTTGCCGACGAGGATGTCGCCGGGCTTGACCTCCGCGCCCACGCGGACGATGCCGTCGGGCCCTAGGTTCTTGAGCGCGTCCTCGCTGACGTTCGGGATGTCGCGCGTGATCTCCTCGGGGCCGAGCTTGGTGTCCCTGGCGCCGCAGTCGAACGTGACGATGTGGAGCGACGTGAGGACGTCCTCGCGGACGATCCTCTCGTTGATGAGGATCGCGTCCTCGAAGTTGTACCCGCGCCAGCTCATGAACGCGACGAGCAGGTTCTTGCCGAGCGCGAGCTCGCCCTGGTCGGTGGCGGGGCCGTCGGCGAGGCAGTCGCCGAACTTGACCTTGTCGCCCTTCTTCACTACGGGCTTCTGGTTGAAGCAGGTGCCGGCGTTGCAGCGGCGGAACTTCTGGAGGTCGTACCTCCATACGCCGCCCTCGGGGTCGTGCGCGAACTGCGCCTTGCCGGAGGGGAGCTTGCCGTCCTTCGTCACCATGATGAAGTCGGCCGAGACGTACGCGACCGTGCCCGCTGCGAGCGCCGTCACGATGACGCGGGAGTCCTTGGCGCTCGCGGCCTCGAGGCCGGTCCCGACGTACGGGCGCTCCGTCGTCATGAGCGGCACGCCCTGGCGCATCATGTTCGCGCCCATGAGCGCGCGGTTGGCGTCGTCGTGCTCGAGGAACGGGATGAGGCCCGCCGCTATGGAGATGACCTGCATCGGCGCGACGTCCATGTACTGGACCTCGCGGGCGGGCTTCTCGCAGAACTCGGTGCGGAAGCGGCACGTCACGCGGTCCTCCGCGAAGGTGCGGTTCGCGTTGAGCGGCGCGTTCGCCTGGGCGATCACGAACTGCTCCTCCGTGTCGGCGGGCAGGTACTCGACCTCGTCCGTCACCTTGCCGCCGACGACCTTGCGGTACGGCGTCTCGATGAAGCCGAAGCGGTTGATCTGCGCGTAGATGCCCAGGGACGAGATGAGGCCGATGTTCGGGCCTTCAGGGGTTTCGATCGGGCAGATGCGCCCGTAGTGGGATGGATGCACGTCGCGGACCTCGAAGCCCGCGCGCTCGCGGCTGAGGCCGCCGGGGCCGAGGGCCGAGAGGCGGCGCTTGTGGGCGAGGGCGGACAGCGGGTTCGTCTGGTCCATGAACTGCGAGAGCTGGCTCCTCGCGAAGAAGTCCTGGACTACCGCGCTGAAGGTCTTGGAGTTGACCAGGCGGGACGGCGTGAGCGCGCCGGAGTTCTGGTCGTGGATCGTCATGCGCTCGCGGATGAGGCGCTCCGTGCGGGCGAGGCCCACGCGGCACTGGTTCTCCAGCAGCTCGCCGGTCGTCCTGATGCGGCGGTTGCCGAGGTGGTCGATGTCGTCGACGTTCTCCTTGCCGACGTATATCTTGAGGAGGAGGCGGATCGCCTCGATCACGTCGATGCCGGACTCGTGCAGAGTCCTGAGGTTCTCGTCGACCTTGCCGCTGAGGCCCAGCTTCTTGTTGATCTTGTGGCGGCCGACGTAGCCGAGGTCGTAGTGCGCCAGCTCGAAGAACAGCCTCTGTATCATCTGCTTGGAGTTGGTCGCCGTCGGCGGGTCGCCGGGGCGCATCCTCTTGTATATCTCCTTGAGCGCGTCCTCCTCGTTGTGGATGCCGGCCTTGGCGTCCTCGCGCAGGGTCACGATCAGCGTGCCGTTGTCGACGGACACGTCGACCACCTCGACTTCGCGGATGCCCGCGGCGGCGATCTGCTCCATCATCGCGGGGGTCACGGGGTCGTAGCGGCGCGCGATGACGGCCTCGGACGCCGTGTCGACGAGGTCGTCCTTCATGACGAGCATGCGCAGGTCCTTGTCCGCGTACTTGCGGTCGGTCGGCAGCTTCTTGAAGTCGTAGAAGAGGTTCATGAGCTGCTCGTCGCTGCCGTAGCCGAACGCCCTCAGGAGCGTCGTCGCGTAGAACTTCCGGCGGCGGCGGCGCTGGTCCATGAAGCACCACATCACGTCGTTCGTGTCGAACATGACCTCGATCCAGCTGCCGCGGTCCGGGATGATGCGGACCGACAGGAGCGGCTGGCCGTTCGCATGGACCTGGCGCTCGGTGGAGATGCCGGGCGAGCGGTGCAGCTGCGAGACGATCACGCGCTCCGCGCCGTTGATCACGAACGCGCCGTCAGGCGTCATCACGGGCATGTCGCCGAGGAACACCTTCTCCTCGCGGACGTCCTCGCCGTCCCTGAGGCGGAACGTCGCGTGCAGCGGACGCGAATACGTCTCGCCGTCGATGAGCGCCTGAAGGTAGCTCTTCTTGGCCGGCTCCAGCTCGTAGTTCACGAACTCGAGCGTGTAGCGCCCGTCGAAGGACGGAACCGGGAATATCTCCTTGAATATGGCCTGAAGCCCCTTGTCCCCTCGCTGCGCGGGGGCGACGTCGGCCTGCAGGAAGTCTTCGTAGGACTTGGTCTGGATCGCTATGAGATCCGGCGGCGTCTCGGCCATGCCCTGAAGCTTGCCGAATACCTTGCGTTCTGCGCTCATCGTTGGCTTACCTTAGTTTTTTGTTGAGAAATCGTTGAAAACATGCACTACCGCCCCGACAATGCGCCTGAAGTGTGGTAAGCGACCACTTTGTTAACTGTCCACATTGCGGATGGGAAAAGATAGTTTATCAAAAATACCCTGCGGAGCGCAAGGGGGGCACGAAAAAAATGTGCGGCCGGGGACGGGGGGGCTGAGTTACCTGCGCGACCCCTTGCAGCACCCCTCACCCCCTCGGCGGCGGCAGCCGCTGCAGGAACATCCGCACGAGCCACCGCATTCACACGGCGCGCCCTTCTTAAGGCAGCGCCATGCGGCAAGGGCGGCGAAGAGCAGGACGGACGCCAGCACTATGGCAGATGCCGCGTTCATCTGCGCACCGGCCTGAAGATCGCCCACAGGCAGAATAGGTCGACGAGAATCGCGACGGCCGTCCAGAGGCCAAACCCGCCCCCTGCGATCAGGACGCCAAGCTGGTAGACGCTGAGCGCGAGGACGTAGCCGACGAACAGCTGGAAGCCGACCGCGAGCCACCCCCACGACTTTGAGCCCATCTCGCGGAACGTTACCGCGATCGCCACCATGCACGGCGGGATGAAGAGGTTGAAGACCATGAACGACAGCGCCGCGAGCTTCGGGAAGGAGCTCATGGACGCAAACAGGTCCTGCACGCGCGCGCCGCCCGTCGCGCCCGCCATGCCGACGGACACGACCTTCAAGGTGGCCGTAGCCTGTTCCTTCGCGATCTCGGCGGACACCGCCGCGGCCGCGCCCTGCCAGCTCCCGAAGCCGAGAGGCTTCAGCAGGCACGCGAGCCAGCTACCGACGTCGTGGAGAATCGACTGGTCGAGCTGCTCGTCGGTAAGAAGCGTCAGCGACCAGTTGAAGTGCATGACGAACCACAGAAACACGCACGCGGGAAAGATTATGAGCCCGGCCTTGAGCATATAGCCCTTCGTCCGTATCCACGTATGGCGCCACACGCCGGAGACCGTGGGCATGTGGTACGCCGGCAGCTCCATCACGAACGGCGCGGGATCGCCCGCAAACACCTTCGACTTCTTGAGCGCGATTCCGCCGAGGACGATGATCGCGATTCCAATGAAGTACATCAGGGGGAAGACCCACCACTGGCTCCGGAAGAAGAGGACGGAGAACATGGTGATTATCGCAAGCTTCGCGCCGCAGGGAATGAAGGTCGAGAGGATGACCGTCATGCGCTGGTCGCGCTTGTTCTCGATCGTGCGCGCCGCCATGACGGCGGGGACTCCGCATCCCATGCCGACTACCATCGGGATGAACGACTTGCCGCTCAGCCCGAACTTGCGGCAGAGCCGGTCCATGATGAACGCGACGCGCGCCATGTACCCGCAGTCCTCCAGGAACGCGAGGAAGAGGAACACGAGGACGATGACGGGCACAAACCCAAGCACCGTGGACACGCCGTTCCAGGCGCCGTCCTTGACCAGCGACATGACCATGTCGTTCGCGCCGATTGCCGAAAGCCCCTTCTCGACGAGCGCTGTGAGCCCCGGGATGAACACGCCGTACTTCTCCGGGTCGGGCTCCTCGGCCGCCTTCGCCGCCTTGTACGCCGCCTCGTCGATGTCCCACTCCTCCTCGACTTCGCCAGTCTCATCGTTTTCGAGAAACGCCTTCTTCTCGCCGGCCTCCCATGCTGCGACAGTGGCCTCGGCCTTTGCGAAGTCCGCCTGCGCAGTCTCCCAGTCCCTGCCGTCCACTTCGTGCGTCGTGAACGGAAGGTGCCATCCGTCGCCGAGGAAGCCGTCGTTCGCCCAGTCCGTGACGACGCCTCCCGGCACCACTGCCAGCCACCCCATCAAGCTGATCGCAAGGACGAAGACCGGGATGGCGAGCCACCTGTTGGTGACCACCTTGTCGATCCTGTCGGAGAGCGACGCCTTGTTCCTGCGCTTCTCGTTCCTCGCGAGGGACTTGTCCATCAGGCTCTTGATGAAGTCGTAGCGCTGGTTTGTGATGATGGACTCCGCGTCGTCGTCCAGCTCCTTCTCGCAGTCGCGGATGTGCTCCTCGAGGTGCTTCATCTCGCCGACGCCGATGCCGAGGTCCTTGATGACCTCGCGGTCGCGCTCGAAGATCTTGATCGCGTACCAGCGGATGGCGCGCTTGGGGACCTTGCCCTGTATCGACTCCTCGATGTGCGCGATCGCGTGCTCCACCGAGCCGGTGAAGACGTGCGGCACCTCGCCGGGCTTCTTCGCATCGGCTGCGGCCTTCGCCATCTCGACGGTCTTCCGAGCAGCCTCTAGTCCGCCCTCGTTCTTCAGCGCGGAGATTCCGACGACCTCGCAGCGGAGCGCCTTGGCGATCTTTGCGAAGTCGATCTTGTCGCCGTTCTTCTTCACGACGTCCATCATGTTGACGGCCATGACCATCGGCAGGCCCAGCTCCGCAAGCTGGGTGGAGAGGTATAGGTTGCGCTCGATGTTCGTGCCGTCCACGATGTTGAGGACCGCGTCCGGGTTCTCTTCGACGAGGAACTTTCTCGACACCTTCTCCTCCAGCGAGTACGGCGAGAGCGAATATATGCCGGGGAGGTCCTGTATCACGACGTCCTTCGTTCCGGCAAGTATCCCGTCCTTCTTCTCGACGGTGACTCCCGGCCAGTTGCCGACGTACTGGTTCGAACCTGTGAGCGCGTTGAAGAGCGTCGTCTTGCCGCTGTTCGGGTTGCCCGCAAGGGCGATCTTGATATTAGCCATGTCTAATCCCTTCTCCAAAAAAAATACGCTTTGCGCGAGGCCGCCTCAGACGACCTCCACCTTGGCCGCCTCGTCCTTGCGGATCGAGAGCTCGTACCCGCGCACCGTCAGCTCGATGGGGTCGCCGAGCGGCGCGACCTTGCGGACCGTCACTTCGGTTCCCTTCGTGATGCCCATGTCCATGATGCGGCGCTTCACCGCGCCCTCTCCGTTCAGCCTGACGACCTTCGCCGTCGATCCGACCTGCACTTCATTAAGCGTCATTTCTGCGTTCCTTTGTTACTTTACAGCGGCTCGACCCCGATTCTTCTCACGAGGTCGTCGTTCACCGCTATGCGGCTGTCGTGTATGCCAAGTATCATGCTTCCGGCGACGACCTGCACCACGGAAATCACTACGCCCGGTATGAAACCAAGCGAACCAAGGTGCTTTCTGGTCGTGTCGTTGCCCGTTATCGAGACAACCTTGGCCCTGCAGCCACAGTCCAGCATTCTCAAAGGCATTTTGCCTCAACCCCTGTCTTTTGCCGACCCCGCTCTTCGTTCTAGGCAGCGGCCCGCCTTTCGGCGGGCGCCGCCGGCGGGCGGAAACCGCCGCCCGCATTCCCAACCAAGCAGGAAATCACGTGCCTCAGAACGAGACCGAGACCGCGACGCCCCCGAAGAAGTTCCAGGAGTGGTCGCAGCCGCTGCCCCACGCGCCGTTGTATTCCCTGGCGCCATCCCTGAGGCGGCTGTCGAACCAGTAGTCGCTGTAGGCGACGTAGGCGGAGAGCTTCAGGTTCTCGCTGACGGTCCAGACGAGTTCGCCCTTGATCGTCGTGTCCATCAGACCGCCGTGGTCGCGGGCGAGGTCGTAGCCGCGCGTGCGGTGCTTGTCGCCAAGGCCCTGCGCGATCGACGGACAGAACGCAAGCAGAGGATCGGCGTCCTCGTCTTCGCTCTCGCTGTCGATGAGCGAGAAGGTGTGCCCGAGCGCAAGGTTCACGTAGGTGCCCTCGTCGGCCATCAGGTCGCGCTCGATCCAGAGCGTCGGCTCGACCCAGTATCCGGTGAGGCCGAGCTCGAGGTTGAGGTACTGCGTGTCGCCCATGTCGCTGTGGTGGCGGCGGAGGTACTCGTACATGTAGTTCATGTCGACCGAGAGCGCGACGCCGTCGTCGAACTTGAATTTATGCGCGAGGCCGGCCATCGCGTCGATTGTCGTGTACTTGCCGGCGCGGTTGCCGTATCCGCCGCGCTTGCCGTTGCCCTTCGTCAGGTCGAATATGGACTCGACGCCTGCGTACGCCCAGTCGAAGAAAGTGAGCTTCGCACCTGGGACCAGAATCGGGTCCTTGCCGTCGATGCAGCCGTACGTCATGTACCTGGAGTCCATGCGGAGACCGAATTCGCCGGCGACGAACTCGGTCTTTCCCTCGTCGACTCCCTCGGGAGCCTTGGCCTCTTCGGCCAGCACGCCGCCGCAGATCGATGCCGCGGCAATCGCAATCGTAAGTTTCTTCATTTCTCTGTTTTTCTCCTTGTCGCGCCCTTCATGGGTTAGACGCGGCAAAGTTTACCATAACTAAGATGCTGCTGTCAAGGGGGGGGGCTAGCCGACGACAAGCTCCTCGGTCGGGAACCGGACCCGGCTGGCGGCCTCGCGCTCGCCGATCATCATCACGACGGTAAGCGCGCCGAGGCGCCCGATGAACATCGCGGCCATGACCACGAACTTGCCGGCCGTCGACAGGTCGCGCGTCGTCGTGCCGACCGAGAGGCCCGTGGTCGTGATGGCGGAGACCGCCTCGAAGAAGAGCGACTCCACGTCGACTGCGCCCGCCCTGACCGCAGGGCCCTCCGTCACGAGCAGCACTCCGACGACGAGCGCGACGAACGCTATGAGCGCCATCAGGATGACGATCGCCTCGCGCACGATCGCCGTCGGTATGGCGCGGTGCGAGATGACGGTCTCGCCCTCGCCGCGGCACATCGCGACGCACGTGTAGATGAGGACGGCGAATGTCGTTATCTTTATGCCTGCGGCGGCGGAGCCGGGCGCGCCGCCTATGAACATGAGGAACACGTAGAAAAGCCGCGTAAGCGGGTTCAGCGACTCGGTGGGCGTCACGCAGAACCCGCAGGTCCTCGGCGTAACGGCCTGGTAGAACCCGACGCAGAGCTTCTCGGACGTCGTGTAGCCGGCGAGCGCGTTGTCCCACTCCGAAAGCAGAAACGCGGCGAACGCTATCGCGAGCAGATAGGCGGTGAACCGCAGCACGACGCGCGTGTGCAGCGTCAGCCGGCCCTTGCCCCCCGAGGTCCTCCGCAGGAACTGGTACGTGCAGAGGTTGTAGATCACGAGGAAGCCTATTCCGCCGAGAATCGTCTCGACGGCCATCACGAGAAGGAAGTACGGCTGGCGCCCGAACGACGCGAGGGAGTCCGATTCAAGTCCGAACCCGGAGTTGCAGAACCCCATTATCGAGTAGAACACGCTCTGGTACACGTCGCCCAGGCTGAAGTAGAGCGCGACCGCGCCGATCACCTCGATGACGGCCATCGAACCCACGACCCAGCATATCAGGCCCTTCAGGCCCTGCACCTCCGCGACGCCGTACGCGTTCATGAGAGAGAACTCGCGGCTCAGGGAAAGGCGGCGTCCGATGGCAATCAGCAGGAAGGTCCCGCAGGTCATGAGTCCAAGGCACCCGACCTCGACCAGGACAAGCAGGGCGATCTGCCCCGCCACGGAAAACTCCGCGCCGATGTCCACTACCGTGAGCCCCGTGACGCAGACTGCGGAAAACGCGGTGAAGAGCGACGGGACGAACCCGCCCCATGCCCCGTCCGCCCTGGCCCATGGGCATGCGAGGACCACGGCCCCGACGACAACCAGTCCGAGGAAGCCGAGCGCGATGGACGTCTGCCGCTTCACCTGCCGCGCCTCTGGAAGGACGCCGTCTCCTTGAGCCAGACGGCCCAGGTCGCCAGCTCGTAGAGGAGGCACAGCGGAACCGCCATGACGATCTGGCTCATCGGGTCGGGCGGCGTAAGCAGCATCGCCAGCACAAACGAAAGCACAATCGCGACGCGGCGCTTCGCGCGGAGGGCGTCGCTGGATATGACGCCGAACCACCCGAGCACGAAAATTATCAGCGGCAGCTGGAAGACAAGCCCGAAGGCGAACAGCGTCTTCAGGATTACCGGCATGTAGTCGGACGCGAAGTAGACCTCGCTGGTCATCCCCAGCCACTCGTTGATCTGCTTGAAGACCTTGAGCATGACTGGCAGGGTCTCGCGGTACGCCAGCCAGACCCCCGACACGAAGAACGTGGTGCCTATGACGAGAATCGTCATGAGGACGACCTTCTCACGGCGTGTAAGCGCAGGGAAAATGAACCTCAGCACGGAGAACGCGACGAACGGGAAGCTGAGCGCTGTGCCGCCCCAGAAGGCTATCTGGAGCCCCACCGACACCCCGTCCACAGGGCCGCGCGCCGCCAGGGCGTTCGCGCCCTCCTTGGCCGCGTAGACGTCCATCGGGCTCTGCAGCCACGCGAATATGTACTTGGAGCAGCATCCGCACAGAATCACGCAAAGCACCCAGGCGACTGCCGCGAAGATCAGCATGTCCCTGAGCGCCATGAGGTGCTCGAGGAGCGGACGCGGCGGGTCGTCGCGGCGGTCGGGGTCCTTTATGAAAGTGATCGCCATCCCCTAGGCCTCCTTGGGAGTCTCGGCATCGGATCCCGAAACAGCGGGCTCAGACGGCGCGGCGGCCGCGGGCTCCGGCGACGCATCTGCCGCGGGCACGTCGCCATCCACCATCGCCGGAACTGCGGTCGATTCGTCGCCCTCGGACTTGAACGCGCCGTTGACGCCCTTCTCGGCCTCTTCGGCGGCCTTGTTGAACTCCGTCTCCATGTCCAGGAGCTGCCGCTTGAAGCCCTCCGCGGCGCGGCGGAACTTGGCATAGTATCCGCCTATGGTGCGGGCGGCGGACGGGAGCTTCTTGGGCCCGACGACAATAAGAACTACGGCGAGCAGCAGAAACCACTCGCCGAAGCCCACGCTGTCGAATATGAAGGCGAACACGCCCTTACTTCTTCCAGATTATGAACTCGCCGCGGCGGTTCTGCGACCAGGCGGCCTCGCCCTGGCCCTCGACCGCGGGATTCGTCTCGCCGCGGCTCACCGTCTCCATGCGGTCGCGGGTGATGCCGTTCTGGGCGAGGAAGTTGCTGATGATGATCGCACGGTCCTCGCCGAGGGACATGTTGTACTCGTTGGAGCCGCGCTCGTCGCAGTTGCCCTCGATCGACACGACGCGGTCAGGGTTGTCGGCGAGATGGCGGGCGACGGCCTCTACCTTGCCGAGCTCGTCGGGGGCGATGGCGGTCGCGTCGAACGCGAAGTAGACGGGCGCAAAGCTGACGTCGGTGCAGAGGGCGTAGCCGCGGTCCTTGAAGCTCTTGCCGGCGTTGGCGAGGTCGTCGACCGTGCCGCTCGCCAGGTCCTCGTTGGCATTGGCGTCGGTGACAGTCGAGTCGATGTCAAGCCCATTCCGCGCCGCGATGTCAGACGGCTCGGCGACATCTGAGCCGTCACCGCCGCCAGACGTCTTGTTGTAGCGGCAACCGCAGGTGGCGACCGCGAGGGTGACCGAAAGAACAGCAATGCTCGTAGAGAACTTCATCTTGTTTTGCTCCTTTTTTTTATTAAAGCCTTTTTGGGTGTTGGCGAATATGATACCGAATATCGGCGCGAAAATCAAGTGCGGATATTCTGGAGTTTAAAAAAAACCAAGGTGGCGTTCCTCTGCCCGGTATCTCGACGAAGCGCAACCTCCGACAGGCGATATGGCCACGGACACACGCCGACACTTGAACAATGTCACACATCTCGGGACAATTTGTCGCGCAAATGCGACAAGAACGCCGCATTCTGGCGTTGGCACGGCAGGTGCGTCTTCAAGGGCGTTGGAAAAAAGAAAGGAATACGAACATGAACACACTAATCAATATGGATCCCTGGAGCTTTCTGGACGACATGCTGAACAATGTCGGCGGCAACGTCTTCAGGAGCATGAGGGCACGCGCCGCGGGGCGGTTCCCGCCAGTCAACGTGTTCTTGGACGACAACGC
>Ga0310786_10004489_pt1 | contig 19433 bp, 12 predicted proteins | sample AusTroGonzalo_MG_FD_203881 | JGI IMG/M metagenome (GOLD analysis project Ga0310786, IMG submission 203881) | Bovine rumen microbial communities from tropical cattle in Woodstock, Queensland, Australia - Gonzalo_03 (v2) (version 2) | ecosystem: Host-associated > Mammals > Digestive system >... | reverse complement strand
GGCTTGGGTGAGAGAGAAGTTGGAGTTGGAGGTTGGAGTTGGAGAGTGGAATCGTTCTTCCTCGAACTCCAACTCGTCTCTCCAACTGGGCGACCGCATCGTCGCCCACCTTTCCGAATACTACAACCTCGGTTTTAACCGCCGTCCAGAGCACATGTGCGTCCAGTGGACGACGAACCTTCCTGTAACGGTGAAGTCATCGTTGCTTAAGCGCTACCATGCGCTTCTTGCGGAAGATGTTGAGATTGAGGCTGCGCTTGGGGAACGGGGAATGGGGAACGGGGAACGGTATTGCGACGACTATTTTAGGCTTGTCGGTTTCCAGGCGAGGTTTCTTGCATACTCAGGAATCATCCATCTCGAAGGACGCGACAAGGAATATGCGCGACGCGTCATCGACCCGCTTTACGAGCGTTGGGACAAGCTCGACAATGGCAAATGGTCCGGCTTTTGGTGTGACACGATTGACGAGCGCGGCGGGAAGCGTCAGCCGACGGCGCACAATCGATGGAGTTCCCAGATGCAGTGGCCGTGGAATGAGCCGGCAGACCCATACGCGACGAAGGATCGTGGCGTCGCACGAGTCGACTATCCTGCTACTGCGTATCGCGCTGACATTCCAGAACCTGTATGGCTTGATCCGGTCGCCAACACGCCAGCAAATGGTGGTGCATGGACACGTGTCGAAGGGCTTGGCACTTCGGGGCGTGCGCTTGCGCTCTTGCCAGTGAAGCCGGGTGTCGGCAAAGGCGCGTCGGTGGAGTTTTCTTTGACAGGATTTGCAAGATTAACAGGATTGGGAAATCATGTAAATCCTGTTAATCCTGTCGAAAAAGAAACCCTCGTTCTACAGTTCCTTCCCGACTTCGCGCTTTGGCCAGGGCTAAAGCTTGGTGTTGAAGTGTCGTTTGATTGTGGTGAGGCGAAGTATGTTGCCGTTCCGAAGAGCGACGCCAATATCGGCGAACACGATCCTATGCGCAACCGTGCCGTTCAGGACAATTTCATCCGCGTCGAAGTGCCGGTTCCAGCAGGTGCGAAAACGGTCAAAATTGTCGCGACGGATCCCGGCGTCGTCATTGACCGCGTTGGCATACGCGCCAAGCCGTCGACGCCGAGCGCGTCTCTCGCTAGGCCGTTCAATCACCTATCAAGAGCATTGCCTTTCGCCGATAAAATAGTGTATAATGCCTTTTAATTCGTAACTTTCAAATTTCTAATATTGCTATGGCAGGTGAATATCAGTTCAGTTTAATCGATGTCACGAAGCAGGTCGGCACTAAGACGATTCTGAAGGACGTCAACCTCTCGTTCTTCTACGGTGCGCACATCGGCGTCATCGGCGCGAACGGCGCGGGCAAGTCGTCGCTCCTCAAGATTCTCGCGGGTCTCGACACCGACCTCATGGGAACGGTGCAGGTCGCGAAGGGAACGAAGGTCGGGTATCTCCCGCAGGAGCCGGAGCTCGACGACTCAAAGACCGTCCTCGAAACGGTTATGGAAGGCGTCGCGGACGCGCAGGCGATGGTGACGCGTTACGAGGATCTCTGCTGCGAGCTCGACGACCCGAAGGCCGCTGCCGAGATGGAACGGCTTCAGGCGATCATCGACGCAAACGACTATTGGAATCTCGAGAACCTCGTCGAACGGCGCATGGCGGACCTCGGCTGCCCCGACGGGTCTAAGCAAGTCGGCGTCCTTTCTGGCGGCGAGCGGCGTCGTGTCGCGATTACGCGGCTTCTTCTCTCGAGCCCCGACGTCCTTCTTCTCGACGAACCTACAAACCACCTCGACGCCGAGACGACGTTCCGCCTCGAGGCGTACTTGAAGGAGTTCAAGGGAACGCTCATAGTCGTCACGCACGACCGCTACTTCCTCTCCGACGTCACCGAGTGGATTCTCGAGCTCGACCACGGCATCTGCTACCCCTACAAGGGCAACTACGAAGAATGGCTCAAGCAGAAGGAGGCGATGCTCGCGCGCGAGGCGAAAGTCGAGAAGTCGAGGCAGAAGCTTCTCGAGAACGAACTCAAGTGGATCCAGACGAATCCATCGGGCCGACACGCGAAGGCCAAGGCCCGTGTCGAGCGCTACGAGGAACTGCAGAAGCAGGAGGTGTCGACGCGCGAGGACGATCTCGTCATCCGCATCCCGCCTGGGCCTCGGCTTGGTGATCTCGTTGTCCGCGCGGAGCATGTCAAGATGGCGTTTGGCGACCAGGTGCTTTACACGGATCTCAATTTCGACCTGCCGCGCGGCGGCATAGTTGGCGTCATCGGCGCGAACGGTGCAGGCAAGACGACGCTCTTCAAGCTCATAACGGGGCAGCTCAAGCCGGTGGAGGGCTCTTTCAAGGTTGGCGATACGGTGAAGCTCTCGTATGTCGACCAGACGAGAAGCGAGCTCAAGCCCGACGAGACCGTCTACGAGGCGATAACAGGCGGCGGCGAGTTCGTTAAGCTCGCGGGTACTACGATGATGAACGGCCGCGCCTACTGCAGCCGCTTCAACTTCCGCGGCCCCGAGCAGCAGAAGAAAGTCGGCGTACTCTCGGGCGGTGAGCGCAACCGCGTCCACCTCGCGAAACTCCTCACCTCTGGTGGCAACCTCCTTCTTCTCGACGAGCCGACGAACGACCTCGACGTCGCGACTCTCCGTTCTTTGGAAGAGGGTCTTCAGGACTTCGGTGGCTGCGTGATGGTCGTCTCGCACGACCGCTGGTTCCTCGACCGAATCGCAACGCACATCCTCGCGTTCGAGGGGAAGGGCAAGACAACCTGGTTCGAGGGAAGCTACTCGGAGTACCACGAAGCGCTCGCAAAGCGCAAGTAGTCGCGGCGCGAGAGTCTGCAACAATTTTCACATAGTAAAAAAGGAGTAAAATGGAAACTAAGATACTACAGTTTGGCGAGGGGAACTTTCTCAGGTGCTTCATCGACTGGATGGTGCAGAAGATGAACGACAAGGCCGGCTTCGATGGCGCGGTCCAGATAATCCAGCCGATCGGCGATGAATTGTGCGTGCCGGCGAAGATCCTGAACGACCGCGGCGGAAAGTACCACACTTGTCTTCGTGGCATCATCGGCGGCAAGACCGTCGAGGAGATTGAGGAGATTTCCTGCGTCAAGGGCGTCGACATTCCGGCGAACGTCGAGAAGTACGCGACGATTCCGTCGCTCAGGTTTGTCGTTTCCAACACGACCGAGGCGGGCATTCAGTATGTAAAGGGTGAGAACACCTTCTCGGCGAAGGTCCTGCGGCTCCTGCGGGCTCGATTTGCCGCGAAGCTGCCCGGCCTCGTCTTCATTCCGTGCGAACTTATCGAGCACAACGGCGACAATCTCAAGAAGTGCGTTCTCCAGCATCTTGCCGACGAGCCGGATGCCGCGCTCGGCGAGTGGATCGAGAAGGAGTGCGTCTTCTGCTCTACGCTCGTCGACCGCATCGTCGCGGGCCGTCCCGATCCCGAGTCAGCCGCGCGCTATGCCGAGCAGCTTGGCGAGAAGGACGATGTTCTCGTCTGCGGCGAGCCGTTCCACTTCTTCGTCGTCGAGACTCCCGTCGGCTTCGATCTTGAGAAGGAACTCCCCCTCAAGGCGGCCGGCGTCAACGTCGTCTACACGCCCGACATGCAGCCCTACCGCACGCGCAAGGTGCGCTTCCTCAACGCGACGCACACGACTATGGTGTATCGTGGGCTTGAGAAGGGCTTTACCGAGGTCGCGCAGTGCATCGCAGACCCCGAGTTCAACAAGTTCGTCCGACAGGTGATCTTCGACGAGATCTTCCCGACGGTGAACCTTCCCGATGCGGAGAAGAAGGAATACGCCGAGAGCGTCCTCGAGCGCTTCGCCAATCCCTTCGCCCACCACCAGCTCAAGTCCATCGCGCTCAACACGATCGCGAAATGGAAGACGCGGTGCCTCCCGGTCGTCTGTGACTACTATAAGCTCTACGGCAAGCTCCCGAGCGCGATGATCGAGGGCTACGAGGCCATTGCCCGCCACTACGACGCTGCGAAGTAACTGGTTTCTGCCGTCATGAAAGGCGGGCACGGATTCGAGACGAGGGTTTACCTCCTGGACGTGACCGACCGGTGCCCGAACCGGCGGTCGATGCAGGAGCTCGTGGACGTGCTCGCGCGCTTCGGCTACAACGAATTCCGTCTATACGATACGGCGAAGGAGCGGGAGGAAGCTCTCGATACGGCTAAGACCGAGGCCTACTGCCGCATGCAGGGGATCGGCTTCGAGGTCGTGGGCGAGGATTATCGCCGTGAGATCGAGGCAGATGCGAAGACAGTAGTCGCGCCGACGTTTGCCGCGCGTTCGCTTTGCGGGCGCATTGAGGAAATGCGCGAGGCGATGGAACGCGCCGAGGCCGTCGGCTCCGAGCGCAAGGCGACGCGCTTCGTCGTGACGGACTTCTCCGACGGCTATGCGTGGCATCCGCTCTGCGTGTCACTTCCTGCAATCATTTTGGCTGGCAACATGATGACCGCGGGTCGCGTTGCGGCGAAGATGGACTTGGAGAAGGACCTCTGCTCGGTGATGGACCTCCCCGTTGGCGGGCTTCTTCAGAAGCTTGGCACGCTCTATCTTCGCGGCGGCGCGGTAAAGCCAGACTCCTCCGAGTATTTCAATATACTTGCGGGCGACATCGGCTATTCGCGCCACCCTGGGCTTACGCAGTTCGTTCTCGACGACGTCTCTGGCGTTGCGCGTGGCGTGAGGATCGCGCTCGAACGCTGGGCCGACCGCAACGACTGGGCGAAGGAGATTTCCTACGCGGCGCTTCTCCTCGAATGTTCGTGCCATAGGCGCGACGAGCGGCGTCTTCGCGAGCTCCGTGACCTCCACGGGCACATCTGGCGCATGCGCTTTGAGCCCGAAGGACGCGTAGAATCGCTTGCGAAGCTGCCCAGATTCTGAGAAATCCACTCTCGTCCGCGCTCCGACCACCTCCTCCATGTCCCATCCGCCATTCATCCATCCTTCCAACCGCTACACAACCATTTCCCCAACCATCCAACAACCACTCCAACCATAACCCAACCACGACTCAACCATCCTTCGTGTCGAATCCAAGAACGATTTCGACTCAACCATCCCACAGTGGAATCTCTGGTCAGGCGTTGGCTTGGCGGATGGTGTGGCCGAAGTGGCGCTTGTAAGTGCGGTAGAGCTGGCTCACGGAGGTGAAGTGCATGGATTTCGCAATTTCACTTGCTGTGGCGCCGCCTTTGAGCCTCCGCCGAACCTCTTCAAGCCGCGCATCCTCTATTGCCTTGTGGAGCGGCTTGCCGCATGCGGCTGAAAGGCATCTGTCGGCAAACTGACGGGAGCAGCCAAGACGCTTCGCCATCTCCGTTGGCGAGATTCTGTTTATCAGGTTTTCGTCGATAAGCTTCAGGGCTTTTTCGGCAATTCGCGCTGTCGCGGTCGAGCGCATCGACGATTCGCCCGCGAAGACGCGCTTCGCGGGGACGAGAGTCTCCCTGAGCCGCCCGCGGAATTTTGGATGGCGAAAGAGGAAGTCGAGTTCTCGGACTGCTGCGACGCCCATTGCCCTGAAGTCAACGATGACGCTTGATATGCTCATGCCGCATCGTTCGTGCTGGGCGACGTCGTTGTCGACGCCGACTACCGCTACCTGGCTTGGCACGGAAATCCCTTCCTGCTGGCATGCGATTATCACGTCTGCCGCACGTATGTCAGAAGCCGCCATTACCGCAGCCGGCTTCTTAAGTTCCCGCACCCACGCCCGAAGATCCCCGCCGTCTGGCAACACCGATGTTTCGAGCTTGTTTCGCTTCATCACCCGTCGGAACGCCGACAAGCGCTCAGTGGAATAGAAGGGGACGCCGATGGCTTGGACAAACCCGGCGGACTTGTAGCCGCCGTGCTTCAAAAGGTGCTCCGCAGCGCGGCGTCCGACGTCGGCATTGTCTACCCACACGGTGGAGACTGCCTTGGCGCGTGCCGCGAGGCGCCTGTCCGCAATGTTGACGAGGACGGTTGGGGTGTCAGACCTTGCTGTCGCCTCCATCGCCGAGTCTGTGCCGGGCATCGAGATTATGAAGCCGTCGAAGCCGTTGCCTTTCTCGTCCACAAGTTCGCGCTTCGAGAAGAACTGCCCCGGCCTTGTCGTGTGCAGACGCCAGTTCCGCCTGTTGGATATCTCTTCCAGCATCCCCGCAAACTGGTCCCGTCCGCTCCACGCCGTCAGCGCGTACACCGCCATGACATTGTAGCAATCTTTCTTCCTCATGTCGCGTAGTATACCAAATCAGTTTCAAAAACGGAACAAGGCGAGTTTCAGAGTGTTGTTGCGTGACAGTCTCGCTAAGTGTTGGGGATAGGCCTGTCTTTGTGCGGATGAGGTGATTATTGTGCTTGAAGAGTGTAGCCAGGCCTTTAATTATCAGATACAATGATATTTAATTCTCGGAAGTGAAACTGTTTAATTTTCAGAGGTTGTTGTTGATTTCTGATTGCAATATCTGATATAATATCGCGCAAAAGGAGTTTATATGCGCAAAGAATATCGTAAGAGAATCGTTGATGAAATCCTCGCATTCGACTTGGAATGCATGGGGGCTGTTCTGATAGAGGGCCCAAAGTGGTGCGGAAAGACTCGTACAGGAGAGGAACAGGCGAAGAGTATCATCAAACTGCAAGATCCTGACAATGTTGAGAAATATCGTGCGGCAATGAAAGCCAAGCCAACGATGCTTCTGGAAGGACCGTCTCCAAGACTGGTGGACGAGTGGCAGGATTTTCCCCTGCTTTGGAATGCGGTGCGGCATCTCGTAGACGAGCGAGGTGGTGTCGGCCACTTCATTCTTACGGGGTCTGCGGTGCCGCCGCCAGAGAAGAAAAAGAAAGACGACGAGCCGCCGCGTCATACGGGAACAGGGAGAATTTGTCGCATGAGGATGCGGCCGATGACTTTATGGGAGAGCGGGGAGTCTACGGGGGAGGTGTCGCTTTCCGCCTTGTTCGATGGACAGCAGGAAGTCACTGCGCATTCACGGCTGGGTTTAGAGGGGTTGGCGCATGCCGTCTGCCGTGGAGGCTGGCCGGAATCCGTACTTGCCAAGACGCCGCGTGCCGCATATATGAAGGCGGCGAGCTATGTTGACGAAGTCATTCACGAGGATGTGCATCGTGTCGATGGCGTGGAGCGAAATCCCGATCGGGTTCGCAACGTGCTTCGGTCGCTTGCAAGAAACATCTCTACGCTGACGACGGCGGAGACGTTGTTGAAGGACTTGCGGACGAACGATCCGACGATTTGCGACAAGACGCTGGCATCGTACTTGAATGCACTGCGAAAGATTTTCGTGGTGGAGGACGAGCCGGCGTGGTCGCCGTCCCTGAAGTCACGGCTTGCAATAAGGACGGCTGCGAAGCGGCAGTTTGTGGATCCGTCCATAGCGACTGCGGTATTGGGTGCGACGCCGAGACGCCTGATGAACGACTTCCGGTCGTTCGGCTCGCTGTTCGAGTCGCTGTGTGTTCGCGACATGCGGGTTTACGCGCAGCTTATGGATGGCGAGGTGCGGCACTATCGCGACCAGACTGGATTGGAAGCGGACATGATTGTTGCGCTGAGGGACGGACGATGGGGGGCTGTCGAAGTGAAGCTTGGCGCAGGGGATATCGACGAGGCCGCCGAGGGACTTAAGAAACTGCGTAACAAGGTGGATGTAAGCCGCATGGGGCATCCTTCGTTTCTGATGGTGTTGACGGGCACGGACTTGGGCTACAGGCGCGACGATGGCGTGATTGTCTGCCCGCTTGCGGCATTGAAACCCTGACGTGCCGTTTTCAACTCGCGCCGCCGGGCGCCCGCGGCGAGACTCGCTTGTTTCAAAACCGGAACAAGTCGAGTTTCAGAAATGCCGTAGAAATGGCTAGGCAAACGGCGTGGCCTGTGGTAAAATTCGCATTGTCTTAAAACACCAAAAAGGATAATGCCATGAATATGCTCAAGATTGCAAGGGGAAAAGGCTTGCTTACAGCAGTCCTTTCCGTGCTTTGTCTCGCCTCGTTTTCCTTGCCTGCCATAACCCAGGCGGAATGGGAGGCGGATCACTCGTTGATACCGACGCCTTCGGCCGACAGTGTGTTCTACGTCGTAGCGCCTACAGCCACGACTGGCGAACGGACCGTGTCGGCGAACGTGACGGGGCTTGACGCAACGCCCACCGAACGGGACTATTACTTTCCGTTCGATACGGAACTCACTTTGCGCAAGCGTGGATTCGTTTTGATTTGTCGCTAATTGCCTAGAAAGGAACTCGCACATGAAAACAACAACGACAATGTCTGTGCTCGCCGCTGCGGGCGCGTTCGCATCGGCTGCTTTCGCCGCCGTGCCAGTTATCGACCCTTCGTCCGTATCCGTTAGGCAGAGTGGCGGACGCACGGTGGTAATCGACTACACCATGAACCCTGCGACGTCCGGCGACAAGGAGCTGGCCATCGTCACGGTGGACATTCTCACCAACGCCGTAGGCGAAGCTGCCGCGAGCGTCGGCGGCGAACACCTCCAGACGCTTTCCGGCGACGTCAACAAGATCGTCGAGCATACCGCCGACTACAAGCACAAGATACTATGGTCGCCGCACAAGGAGGGCATGGGCGAATGGACGCTTCCGGCGGAGCAGGTGACGGCGCAGATAACGGTTTGGGCAACCAACTCCCCGCCCGCCTATTGGATCATCGACCTCACACAGCCGACCGACCGCCTGGCCGACCGCTACTACCCCAACGCGGGGCAGATTCCCGGCACGGTCACGAACGACCTCTACAAGACCGACCGACTCGTCTTCCGCCGCATCCCCGGAAAGGGCGTGACGTGGAAGATGGGGAATAATGGCACTGCATGGAGGGCTACCACCATGCATTACGTGACATTCTCGTATGACTATTGGATGGCCGTGTTCGAGACGACCGTGGGACAGGTGCAAAAACTGCAATGGAATTCATCAACGAAATGGGGAGACAGCGGCAGTGCCACGGATGGAGCCATCCCGTTTACCACACTCTATTATGGGAACAAAAAATGGGGATCTTGTCTGCGGCGGACGCAAGAGGACGATGGAACTTGGCTTGAAAACATTTGGCCTGCGAGTGGGCATGAGACGATGTATAACGGATGCCTTCTCTACAACATCCGGCAGGGACTTGGCGGCATGCTTGTCGATTTGCCGACGGAGGCCGAATGGGAATTCGCGGCAAGGGCCGGCGAAAGTTCGGAATACGTCAATGGCGGAAGTACGGACGAAGATTTCGATAAGATCGCATGGTATTCCGGCAATGCTGGCGATGGTGATTCGGACGATAAAAGACACCAAGTCGGGCTGAAAGACCCCAACAACTGGGGGCTTTACGACGTTCACGGCAATGTCGCAGAATGGACGATGGACTTCTATCCTGACCAAGGAAAGAGTTCTTCTCCGGTTTGGGATCCTCGCGGTGTGGCAAAAGACGGTACCACATACAGCCAACATCTTTGCAAAGGCGGTTCGTGGAACGACGGAATAAAAACCTTTAGCTCCTGCACCGGGTCCTATAACGACAATGGTAGCAACGGATCCAAAAAGAGAGGTTTCCGCCTTTGTCTCGTAATGCCGTGACGAGGAAATTGTCGGCATGAAATCGTCAAGAAGAGTAATAGCCGCTGCCACGTTTTGCGTGGCGTCGGCTTGTTTCGCCGAGACCGTTCTTTTCGACTTCGAAAGCGAGTCGGATGCCGCCGTCGTCGCGGCGGCGAATCCCGGTGGCTGCTCGCTTACGGTCACGAATGGCCTGGCCACTTCGGGCGACAAGGCCCTGCGCATCGACTTCCCGCAGTCTCAGGGCGGGTGGCCTTCGTTTACGCTCAAACCGCCGGTCGCGGACTGGAGCGGCTATGACCGGCTTGTCATCGACTATACCAGCCTTGGCGAAAGCGGCGACAGCTTTTCGCTCAAGATTGCAGGGCCCGACGGCCCCGTCAACCGGAGATGCCTTGCCACGAGACGACAAGTCTCGACCAAGGGCTATGAGCAGTGGGTGGTCCCGCTCAAATGGTCGCCGAAAGCGCCGTCAAACAACATAGCCCGCGTCCACTTCAACACCTACAGCCCGCAGGGTTTTTCGGTCGTCATAGACCGGCTGGCGCTGCTCAAGTCGGGCGAGGAGCCGAAACCGCCCCAGGCGTCGTTTTTCATGCATGAACTGCTGCCGCTTGTCGTGGCGGACGCGCAGGCCGCCAGTCGCCGCACGGACGAGGCGCTGCACGACGTGGACTACGAGCGCTTTCGCGCGGCCTGCTACAGGGACGGCGTGCGAACGCCGGGAATGTTGCTCGGCAAGGCGACGTCGATGGAGAAGATATTGCCGCGCGGGCGCTTTGTGGCGCAGCCCATGGGCGCGGATGGGCTCAACGTCCGTCTGGCGGGGAATGAATACGAGAGCGTGCAGCTCCTCGTAGCGGCTGACGGACGCGACCTCGCCGGCCTTCGGCTTTACATTGAAGGGGACTTGTCCGACGAGAGCGGCGAGACGTTTTCGGCGTCGAATGTCGATTGCCATGTCATGGGGTATGTAAAAACCGAAGCCCCGACATGCCCCTCTCCCGTCGTCCGGCACCGGAAGGGCGGTGCGGGCTACGTGCGCGAAGTGCGTCCGGCGCATGTCGGCTGGTGGCCCGATCCGATTCTAGGATTCCTGAATGGAATTGACGTGAGGGGCCATGACATCCAGAGCTTCTGGGTGCGCGTGCGCTGCCCCGAAAATCAGAAGCCGGGTACTTTCGGAGGGACGCTCGTCCTTGCGGCGACGGGGGCGGAGGCGGTGCGAATTCCGTTCAAGGTGCGCGTCAACGGCTTTTCGCTCGGCAGGACGCCTGCGTTTCCAGTCATAGTCTCGTGCGGTTTTCCGCGTCCTTGGGCCAAGGCGCGGGACGACGCGAGCCAGGAAGAGGCGAACGCCATCAAGAAGGATCCGCTTGCACCGTGCAATCTCTACAAACGGCATCTGGAGGAATGGGTTGACTTCTTCGCAGACTACGGCATAACGCACGACCATCTTTACAAGGGGTCGATCAACGCGGACGCGGAGCGGGCGATACGCCGGCTCAAGGCGCAAGGCCGGCTGGGCCTTGTAAACCTCGGATTCTGGAATCCTCCAAAGGAGGGCGAAGGCCTTGAGGCGTGGCGCGCGCGGACGCTTCCGGCATTGGAGGCCTCCTACAAGAAGGCCAAGTCGCTTGGCATCCTGGACCATGCGCACGTCTATGGGGCCGACGAAGTGCCAAAGGAGCGGCTGGCGGACGTGCGCGCGGCGGTGCTTGAAATCAAAAAGGCGCTTCCAGGCGTCCCGGTATCGACCACGGCGGTAGATTTGGACTATGGAGTCGGAACGCAGCTCGACGTAATGGACTGGTTCTGCCCGCTGACAAACGACTACGATCCGGAGAAGGCCAGGGCGAGCCGTTCCCTTGGACATCAGGTATGGTGGTATGTCTGCTGCGGTCCTTATCCGCCGTACGCCAACATGTTCATCGAGTGCTCGGCCATCGAAGGGCGTATGCTGACAGGCGCCCAGGCGGTCAAATACCGTCCCGATGGATTCCTCTACTACTCGACCGTGGTATGGAACGCAAGGCGTTGCATTGAAACGGGGCCTTTCACCGACTGGAATCCCAGGTCTTACCAGGAAACAAACGGCGACGGCTCGTGGGTTTGCGCCGGGCCGGACGGGACCCCCGTGCCGACCATACGGCTCGAGAACTTCCGCGACGGGCTGGAGGATTACGCCTACGCAAGACTTCTCGAAGATAGGCTTTGCCAAGTCAAGAGCGGAAAGTTGAAGGTGAAGAACGAGCTTGAATGGAGCAAGAAGGCGGAAGAGCTTCTATCCGTGCCGCGCGAAGTCGTGGACACGGTAAAGAACTACACAGAAGACCCCGCCGCCATGTATCGCTGGCGAGACGCGATGGCGGACTTGATAGACGAGGCGGAATGAAATCGAGAACGCTATGCGGAACAATTCTTGCGGCGGTCGCCATTGCGGCAGGCACTGTGACTGCGGCGAGCGCTTCAGAGGTGAGGATCAACGTAATCGGGGAGAAGTCACGCGATGAGATCGTCGCGTTCTTCGCTGACAACGTGTTCGGGCGGCGCCCTGCGGAGGCTGAGAAGCCGCCGCTTCTCAAGTTCGAGAAGATTTCGGATGACAAGCTGATGCCTGACGGCAAGATGGTGCGCAAGCAGACGCGCATTGTCTATGGCGGTTCGTTCGGGACCAATTCGTTCCCCGTGACGGCGTTTGTTCCCGCGGACGCTAAGGGACCTGTCCCCGCGTTTCTCCTTATATGCAACAGGCCTTATGGCGAGAACTGCGATCCGGAGCGCCGGAAGAAGAGCGACTTCTTCCCCGTCGAGGAGATCGTGAAGCGCGGCTTCGCGGCTGTCTCGTTCTATAATTGGGATATTGCGCCGGACTACAATACCGGCAACACCAAGGGCGTGTTCGAGGCATTCGAGAAGCCTGGACCATATCGGAACCCGAAACTGTGGGGAACGATTTCGGCGTGGGCGTGGGGCGCGAGCCGTGCGCTCGACTGGCTCGAGACGGTGCATGAGGTCGACGCGGCGAAGGTTGTCGTCGTAGGTCATTCGCGCGGCGGAAAGACCGCGCTCTGGACGACCGTATCCGATACGCGCTTCGCCGGAGCCTGCGTTAACTGCTCTGGCTGCGCAGGCGCGAAGCTGAACCACCTTGACCTGCCCGAGTCCGAACACGTCGCGCAGATTGTACGCAGGTTCCAGTACTGGTTCTGCCTCGACTACACCTTGTGGGCCAATCGCGAGCGCGAGATGCCGTTCGACCAGCACGAACTCCTTTCTTGCGTTGCGCCGCGCCTTTTGGCTGTCGGCTCGGGAACCGAAGACCATTGGGCTGGGCCAGAGGGCGAACGCAAGGCGACCGAGCTTGCGAGCGCGGCATGGGAGGACAAGTCGTGTGTCTCGTATCACTGCCATAACGGAAATCATGACCTCGTGCGTGATGACTGGAACGTCTATCTTGCCCACGCGGAGAGACATTGGAAAGAAACACTGCGGGGGCCAAGTATGTATTGCGTCAAGGGGAAAAGTGAAAAATTTTGCGCGGAGGTGAATGCGGGCGATTTGCTTCCTGCGGCGGACGGTCGCGCAAAGGCGGTTGCATCGTTCGGGGCGACGGAAAAGGTTGCGTTGAAGACGGGCTGGCGGTTTGTCAAGGGCGACGACCCTGCTGCGGGAACGAACCTGACGATAAAGGCGATGAGCGACATCCTCGACTGCGCAGACAGGGGCGATGTCTCTGGCGCTCCTTCGTTCGCATGGGCCGAGCCTGAATTCGACGACTCTTCGTGGAAGGAAGTGCGAGTGCCGCACGACTGGGGCGTGGAGAAGCCGTTCGACTCAGACCGCGCATACGGCGACGCGTTTCTCGACGTTACAGGCGTCGGATGGTACAGGTATAAATTGAAAATTGAAAATGGAAGATTGAAAGTCGGGGATCGTTGCGTGCCGATTCCCGCGAAGGGCGTGGTTGTGTTTGAGTGCGACGGCGCGATGAGCTACGCGATGCTCTATGTGAACGGCAGTTTTGCCGGGGGCTGGCCATACGGCTATACGCGCTGGCGCGTCGACATAACGCGGTGGCTTTCGCCAGACGACGACAACACGCTTGCCATACGGTGCCACAACGTCAAGGATTCTTCGCGCTGGTACACTGGCGGCGGACTTTACCGCAATTGCCGATTGCTGGTTTGCCCAGAGGATCATGTGCTGCCGGGTTCCGTATTCATCACGACGCCAGAAGTGACGGCGAAGCGAGCAAGGGTGCATGTGCGCTACGAGATGTCGAAGAGCGGCAAGAAGGACTATTCCTTCACGGTGGAGGATCCGCGTCTTTGGGACATCGACGACCCGTATCTCTACATGGTCGACATCGAGGGCGACAAATACCGCTACGGAATCCGCACGATATCGTTCAACGCCGACGAACGTAGGTTCCAGCTGAACGGTCGGACGGTTCCGCTGAACGGCGTGTCGATGCACCACGACTTCGGCGTCCTCGGCGCTGCGTGGAACCGCGCGGCGCAGCGGCGGCGGCTTCTCCTCTTCAAGGAGGCCGGAGTGAACGCGGTCCGCTCGGCGCACAATCCGCCGGACGAGGGGCTTCTCGAACTTTGCGACGAGCTGGGTATTCTCGTGAAGGACGAGGTGTTCGACGAGTGGCGCAAGATCGGCTCTTCAGGCAAGCGGGCGAACGGATACGCCAACCTGTTCGACGTGTGGCACGAGCGCGATCTGCGCGCATGGGTGCGCACCGACCGCAACCACCCGTGCGTCGTCATGTACTCCGTGGGCAACGAGATATGCGACCTTCAGACGGAGCCCAATGCAGACGGCTCCGGCACGCGCATTGCTCGCGAACTTGCGCGAATGGTTGCGGAAGAGGACAATTCGCGCCCGACGACGAGTGCGAACAACAATCCGGTCAACTACACGAACGACTATCCGACCGCGCTGGCGCTGATGGGATGCAACTACTATCCGTGGCAGTACCCGGCGCTCGCCGCCAAATACCCCGACGTGCCGTTCTTCGCCACGGAGTCCGTCTGCATGAGCGCGTCGCGCGGGGAATACCACTTTCCCGTCGTGCAGAAGTGGGGAGACATAAGCCACGAGAACTTCTACAACTCGTCCTACTGCTGGGAGGCCGCCGGCTGGAGCCGTGTCGACGGAGGCTGGGCGTGCCCGCCTGGCGCGCAGTGGCACTGGATGGACAAGGTGGGCACCTGCATGGGAGAGTTCATTTGGACGGGCATAGACTATCTCGGCGGGCCGTATTGGTGCAACGACTGGCGCAGGAAACCGAACTTCACGGATCCTGCCGCACAGGAGAGGGCTCTGGGCGAAGTCGGGGATCGCGGGATGACGCGAGCGGCGATACACACGTGCAACACGGGGTTCCTCGACCAGGCCGGATTCAAGAAAGACTCCTTCTGGCTCTTCCAGTCGCGGTGGCGGCCAGACTTTCCGATGGCGCACATACTGCCGCACTGGAACTGGAAGGGGCGCGAGGGCGAGGTCACGCCCGTCTATGTCTTCACGTCCGGCGACGAGGGCGAGCTTTTCCTCAACGGGCGTTCCCTTGGACGCCAGAGGAAGATGCCCGGCGTTTGGGATCGCGCGTACCGGCTGAGGTGGGATGATGTAAGGTACGAACCAGGAACTTTGGAGGTCGTCGTCTACAAGGACGGCAGGGAATGGGCGCGTGATGTCGTGCGAACGACGGGCGCACCGGCACGGTTGGAGGCGACGGCGGAGGCGGACATGGTTGCGTCCGACGGCGAGGACATCTGCTACGTCAACGTGTCCGTGCGCGATGCCGAAGGGCGGGTCGTGCCGAATGCGAAGTTGCCTGTGAAGTTCGAAGTCGAAGGTCCGGGCGAGATCGTTGCCACGGACAATGGCGACGAGACGGACTTCGACGACTTCCACAGTCCAAGCCGCAGAACGTTCAACGGCTGGGTTCAGGCGGTTGTCCGCGCACGTCCCGGCGCAACAGAAAAGATGCGGATAAGGGCCTCTTCTGTCGGTCTTGCGCCCGCAGAAGCTACGGTAGGCACTTGCCCAAGATGAAGAATTTTGGAACTTGCGGAGACAGCCCCCGCGAAGCGGCTGTTTCGGGCGGACTCTGAAATAAGAGTGCGGTGGTGAGTGCGGAGCGCCAATTTCGCATGGTTGAGTAGCGGTTGTTTCCTAAGTTGGATAATCACGAATGTGAGATGGTTGTGTCGAAATCGTTCTTGGATTCGGCACGAAGGATGGTTGAGTCGTGGTTGGAGCGTGGTTGCTGGATGTTTTGGAAATGGTTGTGGAGCAGTTGGGTCGTGGTTGAGTAGAGGTTGGAAGGATGGATGAATGGCGGATGGGATATGGAGGAGGTGGTCGGAGCGCGGACGCGGGGTTGCTGTCGGACGGACGAGGGAAGGATGAAAAGGCTCGGCGCAGATTGAAAACTTGTCGATTGTTGGCGGCGAGGCGGTAAAATACAAGAAATTGTGTTTTTGCAGGGCCATGTCTACAACCTGTTGACAAAATTTGATAAGTTTACCCTTGTCATGGCACAAGATTTAGTGTATCATACACATCCGAACTACCAACAGTAGTGAAAATCAATCTAAAACAGTCACAACAACCAAGTCCAAACACCAAGGAGGGGCGATCAGACGATGAAGACGAAAGAGATGAAGATCACCAAGCGCAGCGGACAGGAAGTTCCGTTCGATATCACGAAGATCGAGAATGCGATTCGCAAGGCGTCGCAGGCGGTCGACTACAAGGACGCGCTTTCGGAAGGTCGCATCAAGCTCATCGCGGAGGAAGTCGCGGGCGTGTGCGCGGCGCGAGACCGTGCGATGCACGTCGAAGAGATCCAGGACGTCGTCGAGACGAAGCTCATGGAATTCGGCGCGCGCGAGATCGCGAAGCGCTACATCGTCTATCGCTACAAGCAGCAGCTCAAGCGCAAGTCCAACACGACCGACGACCAGATTCTCTCCCTCATTGAGTGCAACAACGAGGACGTCAAGCAGGAGAACTCCAACAAGAACCCGACGATCAACGCCGTGCAGCGCGACTACATGGCGGGCGAGGTCTCCAAGGACGTCTCCGCGCGCCTCCTTCTCCCGACGGACGTCGTGCAGGCGCACAAGGAAGGCATCATCCACTTCCACGACATGGACTACTACGCGCAGCACATGCACAACTGCGACCTCGTGAACCTCGAGGACATGCTGCAGAACGGCACCGTCATCTCCGAGACGATGATCGAGAAGCCCAGGAGCTTCTCCACTGCCTGCAACATCGCGACGCAGATCATCGCCCAGGTCGCCTCGAACCAGTACGGCGGCCAGTCCATCTCCCTCACGCACCTCGCGCCCTTTGTCGACGTCTCGCGCAAGTCGATTCAGGAAGAGGTGAAGAGCGAGTGCGAGCTCGCGGGCGTCAAGATGTCGAAGGCCGACTTCGAAAAGATAGTAGAGCGTCGCGTCCGCAAGGAGATCCAGAAGGGCGTGCAGACGATCCAGTACCAGGTCGTCACGCTCATGACGACCAACGGCCAGGCCCCGTTCGTCACCGTTTACATGTACCTCGGCGAGGCGAGGAGCGAGCGCGAGCGCGACGACCTCGCTATGATCATCGAGGAAGTCCTCAACGAACGCATCAAGGGCGTCAAGAACGAGCAGGGTGTCTACATCACGCCTGCGTTCCCGAAGCTCATCTACGTCCTTGAGGAGCAGAACGTCACCGAGAAGTCGCCCTACTGGTATCTGACCGAGCTCGCTGCGAAGTGCACCGCGAAGCGCATGGTTCCCGACTATATCAGCGAGAAGAAGATGCGTGAGTACAAGCTCTCGAAGGGCGAGACAGTCGGCCATGGCGACACCTACACCTGCATGGGATGCCGCTCGTTCCTCACGCCCGACCGCTCGGGCGACGGCTACGGCAACGTGGCGCGCGCGAAGAACTACGAGCCCGGCAAGCCCAAGTACTACGGCCGCTTCAACCAGGGCGTCGTGACGATCAACCTCGTCGACATCGCGCTTTCCGCGCACGGCGACATGAAGAAGTTCTGGGACCTCTTCGAGGAGCGCTGCGAGCTTTGCCACCGCGCCCTCCGCTGCCGCCATGAGCGCCTGAAAGGGACGCCCTCCGACGCGGCGCCGATCCTCTGGCAGTATGGCGCCCTCGCGCGTCTCGACAAGGGCGAGAAGATCGACAAGCTCCTCTACGGCGGCTACTCGACGATCTCGCTCGGGTACGCTGGGCTCTGGGAGTGCGTCTTCGCGATGATCGGCAAGAAGCTCACCGAGCCGGAAGGCGAGAAGTTTGGCCTTGAGGTCATGGAGAAGCTCAACGAGTACACCGCGAAGTGGAAAAAGGCCGAGGACATCGACTACTCGCTCTACGGGACTCCCCTCGAGTCGACGACCTACAAGTTCGCGAAGTGCCTGCAGAAGCGCTTCGGCGTCGTGAAGGGCGTGACGGACAAGAACTACATCACGAACTCCTACCACGTGCACGTGACTGAGAAGATCGACGCGTTCGACAAGCTTGCGCTCGAGGCGAAGTTCCAGAAGCTCTCGCCTGGAGGTGCGATCTCCTACGTCGAGGTGCCGAACATGCAGCACAACCTGAAGGCGGTCCTCTCGATCATGAAGTTCATCTACGAGAACATCATGTACGCCGAGCTCAACACCAAGAGCGACTACTGCCAGGTGTGCGGCTTCGACGGCGAGATCGAGATCGTCAAGGACGAGAGCGGCAAGCTCATCTGGAAGTGCCCGAAGTGCGGCAACACCGACGAGTCCAAGCTCAACGTCGCGCGCCGCACCTGCGGCTACATCGGCTCCCAGTTCTGGAATCAGGGCCGCACGCAGGAAATCAAGGAACGCGTGCTGCACGTCTCGTGAACTACGCGTCGATCAGAACCTGCGACATCGCAAACGGAGAGGGAGTGAGAGTCTCCCTCTTCGTTTCCGGTTGTACGCACTGCTGCAAGGGCTGCTTCAATGAGGAGGCGTGGGACTTCTCCTACGGGCAGCCGTTCACCGAGAAGACCGAAAGCGAGCTTCTCGCCGCGCTGGAGCCCGAATTCATTGACGGCCTCACGCTTCTCGGCGGCGAGCCGATGGAGCCGGAGAACCAGCGCGCCCTCGTTCCTTTCCTCCGCCGCGTGCGCGACAGGTTCGGACTCTCGAAGACAATCTGGGTCTACACCGGGTGCGTCCTCGAGACCGAACTAAAATCGCCGTCGCACTGGCGCACGGAGGTGACGGACGAGTTTCTTTCGCTGATTGACGTGCTTGTCGACGGGCCTTTTATCGAGGCACAGAAGGACATCTCGCTCCAGTTCCGCGGCAGCGCTAACCAACGCATAATCAAGCTCCGCTGATTTTTGCTATAATATCCTTCTTCTAAGGAGGAAAAATGAGACCTGTTGTTTTCATCATCCGTGACGGCTGGGGCGTTAATCCCCGCGCAGACGGCAATTCTGTTTATGGCGCAAAGACGCCTGTCATCGACCAGATCAGGGCGCGCTACCCGCACTGCCTTCTCGACTGCTGCGGCGAGGCGGTAGGACTTCCCGACGGCTACCAGGGATCGTCCGAGGTCGGTCACCTCAACATGGGCGCTGGGCGTATCGTCGTCCAGGAGCTGAAGCGCATCGACGACGGTCTTTCCTCCGGCGAGCTCTTCAAGAGCCCGAAGTGGCAGAACCTCATCGCGAACTGGAAGAAGAACAACTCGCAGTTCCATTTCTTCGGCCTTCTCCAGGACGAGGGAGTTCATGCCCACCAGGAGCATCTCTTTA
>Ga0310786_10004488_pt1 | contig 19434 bp, 17 predicted proteins | sample AusTroGonzalo_MG_FD_203881 | JGI IMG/M metagenome (GOLD analysis project Ga0310786, IMG submission 203881) | Bovine rumen microbial communities from tropical cattle in Woodstock, Queensland, Australia - Gonzalo_03 (v2) (version 2) | ecosystem: Host-associated > Mammals > Digestive system >... | reverse complement strand
TCACCGAGTTGAACAAGAAGATTCAGTTTATTTCCGACCGTGAGAGCATTCTCTTTGATGACGAACGCCCGAAATATCACATGCTGAAATTCAAAATTCCAGTATGGAAGCGTTTGTTCGATATTGTATTCTCAATTTTGGCTATCATTGTCACTTCGCCCATTTTTATTCTGACGGCTATCGCTATCAGATTGGAGAGCAAGGGACCGATTGTATTCAAATCCAAGCGTGTTGGCACAAACTATACCATCTTCGATTTCCTGAAATTCCGCAGCATGTATGTCGATGCAGAGCAGCGTTTGCAGGAGTTGAGCAAGGATCATAATCAGTATACTGCTCACGAACAAGAAGAGCACAAAACCATTGTTGCTCCTTTAGGCGATCAGGCTGAGCAAGCCATGTTCGACATGGGTATGGAGTCCGAAATGATGATTAGCGACGAAGAAATCATGCTTGTGGGTGACGATTTCGTTGTCGCTGAGAGCGATTTCAGCAAGCAGAAGGAAGAAGAGATTAACAATGCCTTTGTGAAGATTGAAAACGATCCACGTATCACTAAAGTGGGACGCTTTATCCGCAAATACAGCATCGACGAGTTGCCTCAGTTGTTCAATATCCTCAAGGGTGACATGTCCGTTGTTGGCAATCGTCCTCTCCCACTCTACGAAGCCGAGAAACTCACTGCCGATAAGAGCATTGACCGTTTTATGGCTCCCGCCGGTCTTACAGGTTTGTGGCAGGTCGAGGAACGCGGCAAAGGCGGCGCTATGAGTGCTGAGGAGCGTAAACAGCTTGACATCACATACGGTCAGACCTACAACTTCATGCTCGATATGAAGATTATCCTTCGTACCTTCTTCGCCTTCAAGCAGAAAGAGAACGTATAAGGGTAAGTAAAACAGTTTAAAAGTAAAGAAGTAAAATATGGGAATGATTAGATTTAACAACATCACCAAGTGGGTAAAATCTTTTTTGCCCTTTTACCTTTTTACCTTTTCACCCTTATTGGGTTATGCCCAATATTCCAATAGTGGCATTAGTGCAGGATTTTTCGATTCCAGTGAAAATAGTACTATCAATTTTTCGGATTTCCACTTGCCACCTTTGGCTGTTCTCTTTGAGAATGCCAAGCAGAATCCCCAGATTTTATCTTTAGAGAAGGCCCAGGAAATTGCTCAGGCTGAGGTTGCCAAGCAAAGACGTCATATCTTCTCGTATGTCACAGGTCATGCCAGCTACAGCTATGGTAAAACTGATATGTGGGGGCAAAGTTCCAGTTCATATAATATGGTATTACAGCAATACCAGGGTAATGAGCAAAGTTATTGGAATGTGGGTGTAAATTTAGCAGTACCCTTAGAAGACATTCTCGACCTAAAAGCATCTGTCAAACGTAAAAAACTTGAGGTTAATCAAGCTATCATTGCCAAAGATCTAGCTTTTGATCAATTAAAGACACAAATTGCTACCTTATTTATAAAAATAACAAACGATCTGGTTGCTTTAAAAACTGCTAGTGAAAACGCTGCCATTTATCAAGGCGCTGGCGCACTGAATTTAGAAGATTTCCATCAGGGGAACATGACGATTGAAGCTTTTGCAGAAACTAAAAAGTGGGAGCAGTCAGCAGTGTCTACCTACCAAACTCTTCAAACTCAGATTACAACCGACATCATCACTTTGGAGATTTTAACGCATACGCCAATTCTCACCAATACGACGACAGATGTTACACTAAATAGTGGCATTGATAAATCTGACAAACAGATTCGTAAAGAGAATAAGGCCATCGAAAAGAGTATTCGTAAAAACGCGGAAGCAGAAGAAAAACGATTCCGCAAGATGGAACAGGCAGACCAGGCAGCTCAAAAAAAAGCTGCAAAAAAGGCCAAGAGTATTAAGAACTAACAAAGTCTCACTATGGATTTATTTAGATATCTCGTCCGCTTTCTATATAAGATTCGCTGGTATTTAGTGATTCTTCCTCTCATCGCACTCGTTGTAGCATGGTTTATGACCCGTGATATGGAGCGCGTCTATGATGCCAATACCACCATCTATACAGGTATGATTACCGGCTACAACTTGGAAGGAGGAACGGGTGCTGCCGGTGGCCAATCTCAAACAAATATCACTAATCTGATGCTGATTATCACCACCGACAATACCATTCATGAGGTTTCTCTTCGCTTGTTTGGCCGTTGCATGATGTATGGCAATCCCAACAAGGACAACAACTATATTTCTGCCCAGCATTTCCGTGAGTTGAGTGCTACTGTTCCACCTGATGTAAAGGCACTCATCAATCATAACAGCGAATCAGCGACTTACGCCAATCTAAAGGCATACGAGAAGCCATCAATCAACAATTATTTGTTCTCCATATTGAATTATCACCAATGGTTTGGCATCAATAGTATCACATCTCGTTTGAAAGTGCTTCAACTCGAACATAGTGACATTATAGATATCGGTTATTCATCTAATGATGCAGGAATCGCATTTAACACGCTTGACATTTTAAATGAGGTATTTGCGCGTCAATATCAACAACTTCGTTTTGGCGAGACCAATAATGTTATCAAATTCTTCGAACGAGAGGTTGCTCGTCTCTATCGTATTTTAACTAATGCTGAGGATGACCTGATTCGATATAATGTCTCAAAACGTGTTATCAACTATGGTGAGCAAACCAAACAACTTACCTCATTAGAAGCTCAGCAACAGAATTTCCGCAACGACCAGTTGATGAACTACACCACCGCCAAAGCTTTGATGGATTATTTGGAACGTCAGTTAGGTAATCGAGCGCAGGTCATTCGTTCTAATAAGGAATTTACAAATCAGGTCAGAGACATCTCTCGCATCCAGTCCCGTATTTCCAATCTTCGTCTCATGAGTAGCGAGGGAGGGGGTAATAATGCTGATTCGCAACAGGAATTAGCCAAGGCCCAGCGCGATTTACAAGCTGCGACTAACCGTGTATCCCAACTAACCAAGGATATTGAAGCATCCACCTATAGCACTGAAACGGGTGTCAAAGCTAATGACATGATAAATCGTTGGCTAGAGCAACTTCTTCTTCTTGAGAAGACCAAAGCTCAGATGACAGCTACAGACATCATGCAACAAAATTTGGATAAACAATATTTGTACTATGCGCCAATTGGAGCTACATTGGATCGTAAATCAAGGCATATTGGCTTTATTGAAGCAAACTACATAGAAATGCTGAAAGCACTGAATAACGCACGTCTCCGTCAACGTAACCTCCAGATGTCTACAGCATCACTTCGCGTGCTCAATCCACCCATGTTCCCATTAAATGCCCAACCGACTAATCGAATGATGATTCTTTTAGGTGCATTTATGCTAGCTTTTATCTTTACTGCTGTATATTTCTTCCTCATCGAACTGCTCGACCGTACACTTCGCGATCGCATGCGTTCAGAACGTATTACAAAGGTTCCCGTCATGGGCTGCTTCCCCAAAGAAAGCAATTTGCGTTATCGTCGTTTCAATAAGACCATTTCCGATATGGCTCTAAGACAGCTTAGTAAGGCTTTACTTCCCCATTTCAAAGAAGGTCAGCAAAATGTGCTTAACCTACTCTCCACTGACGCAGGCAATGGCAGAAGTTACTTAGCTCAAGAACTAGAGAACTATTGGATATCCATTGGTTTACAGGTTCGTCGTCTCACCTACGATGAGGATTTCCTGGCTGAAGACAGCAAGTTTATTTTAGCCAAGGATATTAAGGATCTTTGCCCTGACATTCTCCCAGATGAGATTGCCATCATCGAATATCCAAACCTTGATGACAATTCCATCTCGCCATCTCTATTGAATATGGCTACAATGAATCTGATGGTGACCCGTGCAAACCGCACCTGGAAAGACGTTGACCAGAAAGCACTGAAAGAAGTTCAGGATTTGTTGGATGAAGAGCATAAGAATAGTCTCTTTATGTACTTGACTGAGGCTCAACGCTATGCTGTCGAAGAATTTGTTGGTCAGTTACCCCCCTATTCAAAGTTTAATAACTTTGTCTATCGCATGTCGCAGTTAGGCTTGACTGCAGTAGAAAATGAACACTCACGATAAATGGCAAACACCGTGTTTAAGACATATGCCAACGAGCATGGAGGAAGAGCATTATTGCTCTTTCTCTTGTTTGGTTTAGCCATCTATCAGTTCATTCATGCTGGGTTCCCTGTTTTTGCCATTATTTGCTTATCACCACTGCTCGTCGTAGCTGTATACTTATTATTTTCATACAAGACGACAGCCTTTTGGGCTCTTATCTTCATTAACTATTTTGTTCAATTTTTCGCTAAACAGCGTTTGTTACCCTCAGGTATTCCAATGTCTTTATATAATGAAATGTTGGAAATTATGTTATTAGCCATTGCTATCATTGACACCCGTAAGACGGCAAATTTTGATAGAACTGCTAATTTTATGTTAGTGACCTTACTGATATGGTGTGGTTTCTGTACACTTGAGGTGTTAAACGACACATGTGGACTGGGAATCAATGTAGGAGCCTGGTATCAAGGTGCCCGCCTAATGGCATTCCAAATTTTATATGTTTTTTTAATATTCAGTATTTATATTGACAGTCCAAATATGCTGGTTAAATATCTGATGTTTTGGGCATGCTTATGTTTATTTTCTGTTTTCTGGGTATGGAAACAACAGTATATAGGTTTTACTGCCACAGAGAATGCCTGGCTTCAGGGAAGAGCAAGAGTTACGCATGTTCTTCAAGGTGGCACACTGATACGTTACTTCTCAACATATAACGATGCTGCAAATTATGGTATCGGCATTGCATCTACGGCTGTAGCATTTATCATATTTGGCATTACAGCAAAAGTCAAGAAATATAAAAGATTCTTTTTAATAGTCGGAATCGCTTGTACTTGGGCCATGTTTCCCTCTGGTACACGAACAGCTATGGCATGTTTGATGGCAGGTGTTCTTGTCTACGTGTTTTTGTCGAAATCAGTAAAAATTGCCAGTGTCGTATCTATCTTGGGAGGTATTGCTTTCTTTATTTTAGCCTTTACTACTATTGGGCAGGGAAACCAGCAAATCCGTCGCATGCGTTCCATGTTTGACAAAAGTGACGCATCTTCCAATGTACGTACAATCAACCAACAAACCATGAAAAAGTACATGAAAGAGGCACCGTGGGGTATTGGGTTAGGTATGGGAATGGGCCAAGTTCCAGCCAACAACAAATATGCAATTATGTCCGTTATTCCTGCCGACTCCGAATATGTATTCATCTGGCTCCGAACAGGAAAAATTGGAATCACTATTTTTCTTATTTTAACAGCCTTAATGTTTGCAGGAGCCTGCCTGATTGTCCTGTTTAGAATAAAAAGTCATTCGTTAAGGGGTATCGGTGCTGGACTATGTAGTGCTTTTGCGTCTATACAATTGGGGGCTTATGGAAACGAAGTATTGATGCAGTTCCCCAATTGTTTAGTATTCTATGGTGGTTTGACCATTGTCTACATCTTGCCGCATATTGAGAAAGAATGGATTGAATATGAAAACGAACAACTTGCCATAGAAGCAGAAAAAAAACGTTTGAAATTAGAGAAAAAACTTGCATCACGAGTATGACATATCGATTATCACGATCAATTACAATGGTTTTAAAGATACCTGCGAATTGATAGACACATTACCTTTAGAGGATGAGTCCATAGAGGTAATCGTGGTAGATAATGCATCAAAAGAAGATGAGGCAACTCTCATAGAACAACGCTACCCACAAGTTAAGGTCATCCGCTCCAAAGAAAACTTAGGCTTTGCCGGTGGTAACAATCTCGGCATCCAAGCTGCTCGTGGCAAATACCTTTTCTTTCTAAATAACGATACTATTCTCAGACCTCAGACATCAGACTTCAACCATCTCATCAATCGTTTGGAGTCTTCTCCAAAGATTGGTGTAGTCTGTCCAAAAATCTGTTTTGCATGGGGGAACAACCTGATACAGTTTGCCGGTTTCACTCCACTTTCTCAAATCACTTTGAGAAACCACCCTATTGGCTGTGGGGAAACTGATCATGGACAATATAACACAGCTCACCCAACGCCATACGCTCATGGTGCTGCCATGATGGTTAAACGTGAGGTGATTGAAAAAGTGGGACTCATGCCCGAATGCTACTTCTTGTATTATGAAGAATTAGACTGGTCTATGATGATTCGACGCGTCGACTACGATATCATGTACGACCCCGCATGTACCATCTATCACAAAGAAAGCCAGACAACAGGGCAAAGTTCTCCCTTAAAGAGTTATTATATGACTCGCAACCGTCTTCTATTTGCGAAAAGAAACATTAGCGGGCCTAAAAAGATTCTGACATACCTTTATTTGACAGGAATCGTTGCCCTAAGAGATATCATAAAATATACATTACAACGTCGCGTTGATTTAGCAAAAGCGACTTTTAATGGTATATTAGGTTTTATCCATTATAAAGAAAGAATTCAACATCGTACACTATGACATTATGGAGTTTATACATATATTTTGATTGGATAGTATATATCTGGTGCGCAATTACAGTTCTTTATCTTGGTGTATTTGCCTTTACATCCCTTTTTGCCAGACATAGTGAAACACCTAAAGCCAAGAGGCAGAACCGTTTCATTATTCTGATTCCTTCCCACAAAAGTGGTAAGAGTGTTGAGATGACTATCAATTCTATTCTGGGACAAACTTATCCCCAGCGCATGTTTGACGTAACGGTTATTGCTGATCACGAAGACGAGATTATCATGTTTCATTTGGCTCAGCAGCCAGTTACTTTGCTGACGCCCAATTATACGAAGAGTTCCAGAACAAAGTCCTTACAATTGGCTGTAAATAATCTGCCACAATTCAAAATATATGATGTTGCTATTATTTTAGATGCTGGTGATGTGGTGGAACCAGAATTCCTCGAACAGATTAATGATGCCTACGAATCAGCAGGCACGAAGGCTATTCAGGCCCATAAATTGTCATTTAATCGTGATACCGTTTCAGCACGTCTTTCTGCCATTTTTGAGGAAATTAATAATTCAATCTTCCGTCGTGGACATATTAGTATCGGACTTCCCTGCGCCATGCAGAGTTCTGGTAATGCATTTGACTTTGATTGGTTAAAAAGTTACCTGCAATCTGCTAAAAGCGATTGGTCCGACAAGGAAATGGAGGCTGCTTTGACTCGCCAACACATCTATATTGACTATTTTGATAAGATTGTTGTATATGGCGAGAAGGTTCGTAAAGCGGAAGACTTTAACAAGCAGCACAGATCTTGGATTCTTACTCAGTATAAGACATTCATTCGCAACGTCCGCTACTTACCTGCTGCAATAGTCAATCGTCACTATGATTTGCTGGACAAACTAGTTCAATGGATGCTACTTCCTCGTATCGTCATGATGGCTGTCATTATTTTCATGTGTGTAATAACACCATTCATCTTTTTTACAATAGCCGTCAAATGGTGGGCACTTTTTGCCATCGTATTATTTGTTTTTGCAATGGCTACGCCTAACTATTTAGTTGACGACAAATGGGATGTTACATTCTTCAAAATCCCTGTGGTCTTTATGAGTTCAATTCTTCAGAAGTTCAAATTGGGCAGAAAGTTCATAGACGCAGTTAATCTCAAACAATAAAACATTTCCTTATGATTTGGCATATAATACATATATTCGATATTCTCTTGTGGTTACTATTAGCAGCCTCCACACTCTATATCCTCTTTTTTGCGCTTGTATCGATTTTATGGAAGAAACGCATAGATGAGTTCACGCTGTTCTTGACAGACCAAAAAATAGCTATGCGCGAAAAAGAGTACTACACATATCTGGTGCTCTATCCAGCCTATAATGAGGATCGCGTCATTGTTCCCTCTGTCCGCACATTCTTGGGACAATATTATCCATATAATGCTTTTCATGTGGCAGTTATTTCCGACCATATGCAACCTGAAACAAACCAGGTTTTGAGCGATCTTCCCATCACCCTGCTTCAGCCTGTTTTCGAGAAAAGTAGCAAGGCCAAGGCCATGCAATATGCCATGAGCCAGATTAAAGAGGAATATGACTATGTTGTCATTATGGATGCAGACAATGTGGTTAACTCAGATTTCCTACAGAAGTTAAATGAATCATGTGCCCATGGCTATAAGGCCATTCAGTGTCACCGATGTGCCAAGAACAGCAACAATGACGTTGCCGTACTTGATGGTGTCAGCGAGGAAATCAACAACACCATTTTCCGCAAGGCCCACAACCGTATTGGCCTGTCATCTGCTTTGATTGGTTCTGGCATGTGTTTCGATTTCAAATTGTTCAAGGAAAACATTTACAAATTATCCTCAGTAGGAGAAGACAAAGAATTGGAAGCTCACCTATTGCTGCAAAAGGTCTTTATCAAATACGAGCCAGACATTCATGTCTTTGATGAGAAAGTATCAAACAAAGATAATTTCCAAAAGCAACGTCTTCGTTGGATGACCGCCCAGATACAAAGTCTTTTTATGCAGTTACCATATCTTCCTTACGCTATCAAGACTGGCAATTGGGACTATATCAACAAAACCATTCAACAGGCTCTTATTCCACGTTCCATGTTGGTAGTAGGTGCCTTTGCCTGGTCTATTATCATGACAGCATTCTCGCTTATTTTTTCACTTTCATGGTATATCAAATGGTGGTGTTTATTCTTAGCCATTTGCATTTCCTTATATTTGGCCATACCCAAACAACTTCGTAGTCATACAGTATTTGGCAAAATCCTTTCCGTTCCCGTTCTAGTATGGAAGATGTTTGCAAACATTCCCAAGATAAGTCGGAAGAGTACGGATTTTATACATACCACACATGACAAATAATTGTTAACACATAAGTCGAACAAATGGGAGAACGAGTACATAGAAGTATGATGAACATCAAGGTGGGCATGTTTTTTTATGTCCTTTCATTATTCCTTGCATTCTTCTCCCGAAAGATTTTTCTGGATTGTTTAGGAGCTGAATTCATTGGCCTCACAGGCATGCTCACAAACATTATGAGTTTCTTGAGCGTTGCAGAACTAGGTATAGGTACGAGTATTGTCTATTTCTTATACAAACCTCTACAAGAAGACAATCATGAAAGAATCAACGAGATAATCTCAATGTTATCATTCTTATATCGTTGTATTGGCTATTTTATTGGTGCAAGTGGGATTGTTATCAGTTTTTTATTCCCATGGTGGTTTGACAATCTAACAACTGATCTTCCTTTAGTTTTTTTCGCCTTCTACTCTTTTCTCGCTTCTTCTGTTGCGGGATACATCTTCAACTACAAACAGTTACTAGTCATTGCTGATCAAAAACAATATTTAGTTAGTGCCTATTTTCAATCAATTAGCATCATTGAAAGTACCGTACAAATTTTTCTCGCTTACTATTACCGCAATCTTTGGCTTTGGGTCGTTGTGGGCTTAATCTTTACTCTTATTGGAATTATTGTTTTTAATATTCGCATCCGTCAATTATATCCTTGGCTATGCATCGATTTGAAAAAAGGACGACAACACCTAAAGAAATATCCAGAGATACTCAAGAAAACACGTCAAATTTTTGTTCAGAAAATTAAAGATTTTATCCTCTATCGTAGTGATGAGATTTTTGTCGGTATGTTTGTATCAGTTATTAAAGTAGCCTATTTCGGCAATTACACTATGATTTTAAACAAACTCAACTTTTTTGTTAATATACTGTCTGTTGGAATAGGTGATGGGATCGGCAACTTGATAGCGGAAGGAGACGAAAAAAAAATCATGAAAATTTTCTGGGAGTTAACTGCAACGCGTTTTCTTATTTTAGGCGTAATTATCTTTTCTCTCCTTATTTTTTTTCAATCGTTCATCGGATGCTGGTTGGGACACCAATACCAATTAAGCAACATTGTTGTTTATCTGCTTATTTTCAACTTTTTCTTACGTCTACAAAATGCAGCTGTGTATATATACATAGGTGCATCTGGATTATTCTCCGACGTATGGACTGCATGGACAGAACTTATTATCAATCTTTCTATCATCTTATTACTTGCCCCTACCTACGGAATAATCGGTATTTTAACAGGTAAAATTTTAAGTTTCTTCTTTATCAGTGTATTTTGGAAACCTTATTTCCTTTTCTCTCAAGGTTTTCATAAAAGTGTTTGGATATTCTGGCAAGGGATGGTCCCATATTATACTATTTTTGCAATCTTTACTTTTTTCTCACTATGGATTAAACACTCTATTATTAATCAGCATTCTAATTCACTTCTATCATTGATAATCTGTGGATTTGTTTCTTTTATTCCTTTGATTAGTATATATTTCATACTATTATTCCGCTTTACCACTGGTATGAAATATTTCGTAGCACGTAAGCCGACTATATATCACATCCTCAATCGCATAACATTTAATAATGTAAGATTATGAAAATTTCTGTAGTTATTCCGTTATATAACAAAGAGCACTATATAGAAGACACTATTAAATCTGTACTAGCTCAAACTTATTCGAATTGGGAAGCAATTATCATTGATGATGGATCAACAGATGCGAGCGCTCAGATAGTTCAATCCATACCTGATTCTCGAATAAGGCTATATCAACAAGCAAACCAAGGTGTCTCAAAGGCAAGAAACCATGGTATTGAACTTGCTACAGGGGATTATATCGCTTTCCTCGATGCAGACGACCAATGGAAACCAAATTATTTAGAAACGATGAACTTGTTAGCAGAGCAATATACTAACAATTCTTTTTTTTGCTCTGCCCATGATGGTCATTATATTCATTCACTTCCATCTGGAGTATCTATTATTAATGACCATTGTAAATATCCTTTTATTTATTGGACCGGATGTTTGCTTATCAAAAAAGAAATATTTAATGAAATAGGAAAATTTCGTGAAGGGATTCAGTTGGGAGAAGATCGCGACATGTGGCTGCGTATTGCATGCAAATATTCTACGGTCTATTTAAATGAAGAGTTAGCCTACCATCCCTATATAACAGAAAACAATCTAAACCTAACCATTGATACAACAAAATCCTTTCCATACTGGGAATGGTATGACTACCCTTATCCCTATAAAAAAAGCCTTTATCAATATACAACAATACGACTTGTAAGTTGTGCAGAATCACTTATAAAACAAAAGCGATATTCTGAAGCTTGGCATTTTTTAAAAAGGACGAGAGGGTATACTACTATTCGTCCACGAATAAAGGTTTTATTTAAGATTCTTCTAAAGAAATAATATATATCATTAAGTCTTTACACTATGAAATCCATCATTGTCATTTTCCCTCACTTCGGGACATTGCCACCACAATACAAAATGTGGCGTGCCTCTGCACTTGGTAATCCAGACATAGACTTCCTATTCTTTACCGACTGCGACGTGGAACCTGCTAAGAATATTATCGTTCATAAGATGTCTTTTGCAGACTTCCAACAGATGGTGCAAAGCAAGTTTGACTTCCCGATTATACTCGATCGTCCTTATAAAATTTGCGACTACCGCCCAGGCTTTGCCTATATTCTCTCCGACTATGTCAAGGATTATGATTTCTGGGGATGGGGCGACCTTGATGTGGTCTATGGCGACATCCGTCATTTTGTTACAGATGATGTACTATCTCATTATAAGATGATTTCTGGCTATGGACATTTCACGCTATACAGCAATGATGAGTACACCAACACTTTCTTCATGAAAGAGGTTGAAGGATATGTGGACTACAAAGATGCCTTTACTCAACAAAAGTCCATGTACTTCGACGAGTATGAATACAAAGGATTCGGTGACAAGTGGCGCGGTTGCCATCCTGAACTCTGTTGGCTGGAATGGCCCTTCGACAATGCCTCCAAGCCCAAACAGTCTTACCATTTTAACAGCTTAACGAGAGGATGGCAGCAGATTATCTTCGAGCATATTGGCAATAAGTTGTATATGCTACGGTTCAACAATGGACAACTGGAGAAGAAAGAGTCGCTCTACGCCCATTTCCAGCATCGGGGATTTATGAAAGACCATGTTACCGACTACAGCCATTTCCTCGTCACGCCAAAAGCCATCATCAACTACCCCAAACATTTCGTCAACCTCAGACTCCGTTGGCTCTGTCGCAATCGTTCTCTGATGACCAAATACTACCAGTGGAAAGACCGCATCATCTGGAAATTAGGCATGAGTAAAATGAAATAAGATAATAAATACCCGAGATTATGAAACTTGCTATTATGACCTGTGGAATGCTTCCCATTCCTGCCGTACAAGGAGGGGCGGTAGAGAATCTAATAGATTTCTATTTGGAGTATAATGACATGCAACAACTACATGAAATCACTGTGTATAGCCCATGGGATGCCAAAGTAAAAAAACACCCAGCACTTTCTTCCAAGGTCAATCACTATGTATTTATTGATGTCACTAGTTACAAAGCCAGGTTAGCAAGGCGACTGTATGGGTATTTCCATCATAACGAGTATTATAATCATTTCATTGAATACTACTTTGAGAAAGTATATGCTGACCTCAAGAAGAATCATTATGACCTTATCTTAATAGAGAACGGTGCTGGACTTGCCTATAAGTTGTCACAAAGAGACTTTAAGAATATTATCCTGCACATGCATAACGAAGTACGTGAATCCAGGTCTATGTATAATGAGGTCGTCTTTAACAGTTTTATAAAGATACTAACCGTTTCCGACTATATCAAAGGGAGGGTTTCCGCCTTTTACCCTATTGACAAAATACAAACTGTTCATAATGGCATTGACTTGAAGAGGTTCTCCCCGAAAGAAGTTGTTTCTATCAATCGCCAGAAGATGGGATTCTCCAACGACGACTTTGTGATGGTATATAGTGGACGTATCAATCAAGAAAAAGGTGTCTCTGAATTAATTGATGCCATGATTATGTTAAAAGACCAACCACAGATTAAATTGATGATTATTGGTGGCACTTTCTTTGGCAACACCAATGATGAAGATGAGTTTATACGCTCACTGAAGGAGAAGGCTACGAAGATCAAAGAAAACATTGTCTTTACGGGTTTTATCCCCTACGAGAAGATGCCTGATTATCTACAACTCGCTGACATTGCGGTAATCCCGTCTATATGGAACGATCCCTTCCCTACTACAGAACTAGAGGCTCAAGCAATGGGGTTACCCATTATTACAACTCGACGTGGTGGAATCCCCGAGGAAGTGAGTGAAAAGAATGCCATTATTCTTGAAACTGACGAACACCTCATCGAGAATCTTGCCACGGCTATCCTTGACCTGTATGAGCACCCTGAAAAAAGAAAACAAATGGCATTGGTATCCATTGAACGTGCCAAACTTTTTGACAAGAAGACCTTTGCGGCAAATTTCTTCGCAGCCTTAGAAAAGGCTATAGACTAAAGATGATGTCTTTATTTTCCATGCTAAACAGGATGAATCTTATTGATTCGATATTTTCCTGCCATGAGAGGAAAGTATTTTTCCGTCCAAATAATCATTGGAATGAACAAGATGACGATGGTAACGGCAAAGACTATGTCGGCATACGATGTAGGAAAGAACACCCTCACTAATGCAATAATGATTTTTTGAAATCCAAGGATGATTATAGTTCCTCTTGATATGATGACAACATACTTTAATGCATGACCGAGCAACTTAGAGACGGCAAAAACCATCATGGTGCCGGATATTCCTCCGAGAAGACACAAAAGCATATTCCAGCCATAATCACAACAATGCAGTCCGACATTGCCATTATATGAGCAACAAACGGAAACAAGAAGGAGTCCGCACACACCCATCATGACGAGCATGCCCTTATGATTCCATCCGTTCAGCATTGTCTTGTAATCATGTGACAGGATTCCAAGTGCAAAGAAAGGATAGGCCATGCACACATCGACAATGGCATTGGGTTCTTTCAAAAAGAACGGAAAGTCGGAAAGGTCGTTGTTATTATATATATATGCTAAGGCCAGCATCACAACGGTAAGAGCATAGAACAACACGCTTGAACGGCTGTATTGGAAAATAATCTTCAGCAAGATGAGTGTATAGACAAACCACAGGTTATCGAATCCTGAAACCATTCCAAACAGGACATTACGGACAAACCAATAAAATGTCTTAAACTCAAAAGACCCGTCTATCAACTGCAAGATACTGGCATATACGAAATTGGCTGCAGCGATAATGAGCATAGGAACCACCAGGTTAAACCAAAGTTTCTTCCAAAAGATGACATGATCATCTTCTTTCTTGCAAAGGAAACCGGAAATGATAAAGAATAGCGGCATATGGAATGCATATATGAAATCATTTCCATAAGAGTCGAAATGTCCCAAAACAACCAGATAAATGCCTATGGCCTTCATCCAGTCTATCCATTCCAACCTGTTGTCATGTACTGATGCCACCGTCATAAACCAACGAATCACACTTCTGGCAAATGTATCCTGTCACCTATCATCAATTGGAACTCAGGAGTAAACCAATGATACATACCAGAACAGGCAAAGAATGTCATCTCACCAAAATAGATCTTCCCCTTCACATTATAGAGATCTACCCTAACCTGCAGGAAGCCCTGAGCAATTTTCTCTGCAATCTTTATCATCTCTTCCAGATTTTCTGGACGGGGCACATTTTTGTATACTGTACCTGGGTAGTCCAGATACTGGCGCATGGGTTCCCATGTCTGAATATTATATAAATCATAAACAGTATGCTCACCTCCAGTGCCAATACCCAAGGGCCTGTCATAACAAACCATATCATATTGTGCTTTACCGTCAATACATCTTATTTTATGGTCAACAAGCGTCTTTGATGAGAAGTCCGAGGTGTTATCCATCTCAATTAGGCTTTCAGCCATGACTCGAGGTTTAATGTAAATATAGTGAGGTTCACACGAATCATAGCCATAGCGAACAGCCAAATGTTTATTCAGAAAATCAATAACCTCCTTCTTATTCATCTTACTCTTGTCATTGACAACGATGGTACTTTCACAATCATGTGTACACTTGACAACAAACTTGTCTGGAAGACTATCGAAATCGATGTCTTCAGCTCGGTCCCATACACCATAACACTCCGTGAGGATATCCTTCAACCCAAGGCTCTCTATATATTTTCTCACCTCATATTTATCAGAATACTCCGTCCACTTGGTGGTATCACTCATTGCCTCAAGCCAAGTCAGTTTTTCATTCAGCGTTCGTGGATTCTTCCAAGGAAACTTCTTTCTATAGAACCTGTTCCACTTCATATCCATCGCCTTCTTACGGTCTGTTTCGACTATCTCTTTCCATTTGTCCGTAGGCTTGATATAGTGAAGGAAATACAAAGCCTTTAACGACCTGATGGGATGCAGAACAGACCTAGCGCGCAACAATAGTTTTCTTTTATAAAAGTCCATAATCTATATGTAATTATTTCAAGTAAAGAATTTGACTGATGACTTAAAACCGATATATTTCAGGTAGCCTGACTTCATGGCTCGCCAGAATACTGCAGGCTTGTCTTTATAGGGTATCTGGCGTCCTGTATAAAACACTTTGCTCAACGTATAGCGCAGATACTTGTGAATGATGGGAGCCTTGCTATAGCGCAACAACTCGTCGGCAACTGTCAAATAACAGTCCATATTATGACGCGCAAATCTCTTCCCTACCGTTGATGACGCCCATACACGATGCTTTACATAGTTCTGTTTCAGGCAATAGATGGAATTACTACTCAACATGAGGATAGTCGTAAACAGTTCGTCCTCATGAATAATACCTGGATAGAATCTGAGACCAATACGATCTAAGAATTGTCGATTAATAAGCAGAAGCCAAACCACACAATTATACGAGGTCGTGTCAAGCATTTTGTTGAGCAGCGTCTCACCATCATATTGTATGTTTTCCTCAGCATATTTCGTGCTATGTAAAGATACCGAGAAATTCACATTGTCTTCCACTAACTGTTCTCTATCAAAGAAAATAAAATCGGCTTGTTTTTTTTTAGCATATTCATAACATGTCTGCAGAACATCAGAGTTGCTTAAGACATCGTCGGAATCCATCATATAGATATACTCACCCATAGCATGCTGCAATGCCAGATTCCTTGCAACAGACTGACCCTGATTCTTCTGTGTAAAAGAAATGATGCGTGCATCTTTCTGCTGATACGCCTGTATAATGTCCCAACTATTATCAGTAGAGCCGTCATTCACAGCAATAACCTCTATCTCTTTCAATGACTGATTAAGAATAGAATCAAACGCTTCCCCCAGATAGGGAGCAACATTATATATTGGCAATATGACGCTGACTTTTATCATCTTTAACTTCTTTCTGCAAATTTACAAATAATATCATTATAAATAATGATTAAAGTACTATTTTTACATTATTTTATTATTTCCGTTTACTTAGCCATTCTTTCAAATCCTTCAACATCTGTCTGTGATAATCAAAAGATAGTTTATATCCCCAACCATGATCTCCTGTTGGATATACATGAAGGATGACTGAACGGTTCTTAGCTCGCATTTCATCATAAAAACGTATAGAATTCTGAGGATTCACACACCGATCATCGTCAGAAAGGGCAATATAAGTAGGAGGTGTGTATTCCGTAACAAACAGTTCGTTACTGTGCCGGTGTTCCAACTCCTCAGAAGCATCTTGTCCCAATAGTTGATCATGCGTACCCAAATGCGTCAATTCCCTTTTCATAGAGATGACTGGATAGAAAAGTATGCCAAAGTCCGGCCGTGCTGAATCGTTTTCTGTCACTAATATTGTTGATGCGAGATGACCTCCTGCAGAAAAGCCAACAATTCCGATATTATTGTCATTAAAATGCCATACTTTAGCTCGTTTTCTCATCATATTAACTGCCTCTGTTCCATCAATCAAGGGGGTTTGGCTATCATGTTTAGGCATTCTGTATTCCAACAAAGCAGGTGTGTACCCCTGAAAATAGAAGAAAGGGAACCACATATATCCTTCATGTCGTTTCGCCAAATAGCGATACCCACCGCCCGGACATATAATTACGGCACCATCCGTTTTATTATCTCTATGATGAGGAAAGACGTGTAAAACAGCACCATGTGGTAAATGAACGTGAACAATTGATTGTTTAGCCACTATCACACAAATAGCAGTCACTAATGTCAATATGAATATTATAATTGATGTTATTATTATTACCTTCTTCATATTACTATTATTCTGCAAAAATACAACTTTTATGTCAATTCCCCAAAGAAAGCTCACATTATTTATTGGTATCACTCTTCGCTCCGAAAAGATAATGACCGAGGAAAGGACTTAGACGGATGATGTAGCTCGTCAAAAGACTGATGAGTAATACTATCAAGGCTATCACCATAATGGCTACGAACTGGATACTGCTGTTGTAGGCATGAATCTGAGGGCTGTAAGCCATCAGGAATCTTGGCAGGAAGAAGTAATGTAGAAGGTAGATGTCTAAAGTGCGTTTACCAACATATTCGAGAGGTGAGAGCCTGAACGACGCATATAGGGAACGAAATGCTGCAAAGATCATGGTTATGCCAAGAATACCTCCAATTGCAAAAATAAAGTACTCGCATATGAACATATCGCTATGAGGAATTTGCGAAATTGCAAAAAAAGAAATAACAACAAGTACCACTACTTTTCGATTACCAGTAAGTTTCAGAAAAGATGGGAAATACTTTCGGGCCAATGTACCAAGGAAGAAAAAAAGATAATAACGCCACGTCACAAAACTCAATAAACCCAATATGTCCTTTTGCCACGTCTGCATCGAAGAAAGACGAGAATAGTTAATGTCATACCAATAAGCGGACATGGATATGACGAGTGCCACCAAAAACATGATTACATCAATCTTTTTACCCTGATAACGTCTAAAAAGTAGGTAGCTACCAATATATAATAAAAAGTATATGAACAAGGCAAAGGTAAACCAATAGCCCCCTTTGAATGCGCCAAATTGATGAAAAAAGTCTGGTGGTGGTGCCAGCAGGAACAAGAAAAAGAGTGTAGGAACTATCTGTACCATGAACTTTTTTCTGATGATTGGCCACACTGGAACCGTGACCTGAAATAGCCAGCCGCTGATAAAAAAGAAACAAGGCAGTCGGAACAGGAAAAAAACGTCGTTAAAAGCCATATTTGAGTCACCCAAACAAAAGGTGCAAACATGGGAGTAGACCACGAGAATCATCGTGAATCCACGCATGGCATCAATATATCCTATTCGCTTGCTTATCATAAAAACAGTGCGAAGGTACGAAATATTTTTGAGAACTACAAATATATAATCATTAAAAAAGTGAACGGCATTACCGTTCACCTGGACTGATTGGTGGTGGCATGATGGCCTTTCTTAGTGTGGCCACCAACTCCTGGAACTCCAGTTCCTGACGTTCCGGGTCACCCTCATAGTGCCCGATGATAGCCCGATAGATGCCTATCAACTGAGAGATTTTTAACTCGAAGTCCTTAAGTTTTCCGCTTTAGACTCCCGAAAAAGTACCATGGGTCATACCGTAGCTATCCTCCATGGTACGGCGCTGACGATAGAAGACATGGTCTGCCTTCTTCAGCACTCTTGCTGCCAGCGCATGTGCTGCTGACAGCGGGTCTAAAACATACCTGATTTTCATCTTTTTGACCTTTTTGTGTTAATATTTGTATATTATGTCCGCCCTGCGGACAGACTTTCTTTTACCTTTTGGAATCTCTGTACCTTTACAGTGTCGATGAGACACCATTATTATAAACGGACAAAAGTCAATATTATTATGAATGATGAAGGATTTAATTTAGTAAAGAGCAGTCTTAGACGTAATAAACCTACTATCGCCTCTGTAGAACGGACAGTACCAACGCAAGAAGAGATAGAAGAATTGTTTTCAGAGCGCATCACTCCTGAAACAGAACTGCCGCCCATGCGACCGCTATTCCAGATGTTCGGTGTGCCGTGTTTCTATCGTGGCGAGCTCGTGGCCGACTGTGGTAAAGCGAAGAGTGGAAAGACGTTCTTTTTGTCAATTCTTATGGCAGCATGTCTGACTAATAAAGCACTGGCATTGGAGCGGTTTTCTTTAGATGAAGCGAATAATTCAGACTTAGAACCCTTGCGTGTTCTTTGGATTGACACCGAGCAGAGTCAACAGAGCACTCAGGAGATTCTTCGCGACCGCATCATTCCTTTTTCTGAGAAAAATGCACCTTCAGCGAAAGACATCAACTCCAATTTCTATGCCTTTAATTTACGTGGCTTAGGGTTCGACAAGCGCCAGAAGATGGTCGAAGTAGCTATTCGT
>Ga0310786_10004487_pt1 | contig 19435 bp, 6 predicted proteins | sample AusTroGonzalo_MG_FD_203881 | JGI IMG/M metagenome (GOLD analysis project Ga0310786, IMG submission 203881) | Bovine rumen microbial communities from tropical cattle in Woodstock, Queensland, Australia - Gonzalo_03 (v2) (version 2) | ecosystem: Host-associated > Mammals > Digestive system >... | reverse complement strand
ATATTTCGTCGTGGAGAGGCTGACCGTCGAGGTAGGTGGTCATGTAGACAGGCACGTCTGGATTGTAGCTAACTCGGTGCATGTAGTTGAAGGTGAGCCGTGCCTTCACCGGGAGAGCTTCGTAGAAGGTCTGCTGGAGATATCTGGGAGTGCTTCGGCCCTGAAGGCACATGCAGTAGGTGCCGGTGATGAACGACGACGGCACATTCCATGCGGAATTCACCTTGGAAATGGTTACGTCTCCGCTCCAGAGTCCGGTCCGCGCAACTGACCGATCAGAAATGGCTCCGTAGTTGCCGGAGTTGGCGGAGATGGTGGTTGAGTTCTCGAAGCCGCCGTTCTTGATCAGCGCGCGGCCAACGCCGTCCACCGCGAAGCTGCCGGTGCCGCCGTTGGCGATGAAGCCGGGGCTCTCCGAGCCGAGGTTGTAGACGCCGACCTTGCCGTCCGTTTCGCTGACGCAGGGGACGAGGTGGAGGCGCAGGTTGCCGTCGCCGTCGTGGAACTTCGCCTCGCGGAACGCGCCGGTGAAGCCGTTGGCGGCGGGCGCGGCGGTAGAGGAGGCGTAGCTGGCGAAGAGGCACGAGCGCCCGGTGGCGGTGAAAGCGGTGGTGGCCGCAGTCGCGTAGACGACGCCGTCGAGCTTGGCCTCGCCGTTCTCGTAGAGGAAAGTATGCTCGCCGGACCAGGTCGGGGAGTTGATCTGGGTGACAGTTGTATTTACGCTGCACAGGTCGATGCGCGGATTGGCGTCGACATTGACGAAGAAGGTCAGCCTTCCTGTGTCGGCGCTTGTACCGTTGCGAGAGCATAGCAGGCAACCGGCGCCAAAGGCGTTAAGCGAGCCAGTGGCGAAGTCAATCTGGATCTTCCAGTCGCCTGACGGCGTAACGCCGGTGTCGATCCATGATGTAGGGGTAGTGGGGGTGTTGTCGACATACAGCCAGTCGTACTGCCGGTAGCCGGACGGCACCGATTCGAGGACAACGTCGAAGTCGTTGGTGGTGACATAGCCGGAGTAGTCGTTGAGGCCGGTCACGACGGCGTAGCCGAAGCCTGGCGCATTGGTGGCAAAATAGGCGACCGAGTAGTCGACGCCGCTTTCGAGGATTGCGCCGGTGACAGTGTTCGAGACCACGACTTCCGGGCACGAGCCAACAACGTTCTCGTGAGGGAGCGGCAGGACCATGATTCCGTAGCGGCATTCCGCCTGGTACGCCGCCAGATCCGCCGCGGTGAAGGTAGCGGTGCCGGACAGCGTGCGGGACTGCGCACAGGCGTGGGCGAGGACGAGCGTGCCGGAACCGGTCTTGTTGAAGCCAACCGAGCCAAGCAGCTCGCCACGGATGGTCACGGTCTTGCCCGCCGCCACGTTGATCGTGGGGACGCCGGAGTCGCCGAAGTTCCAGATGCGATTGACGCCAGAATCCCAGTCCTGGTCGACCTGGAGCACCGCCTGGTTGGTGACGACGACGTATGCAGTCTCGCCCGCCGGGGGATCGGCGGGAATCGAGTTCGCGTTCACCAGCTCGTGGATCAGGTCGCCGGGATACGTCAGGTTGTGGCGGAAGACGACAAGGTCGCCGGTAAAGCCGGAGAAATCGCCGGACATCTTCTGGGTGAGGATTGTCATCGCAGCGGTACTCGAGTTTATGAGTCTGGACACGATCGTCCCCTTGCCGCTCACGGTCGCCGAGATGTCGACCACGCCGCTTGGAGGGCCGCCGTCGGAGGCCCCGGTTCCATTGGAAATAATGCGTATCGTCGCACCCTTGTCCATCACGAAGGAACCGCCGATCCTGGTCGTATAGTTATAGCGGCCATTGCTGTTGCACAGGAAATTCATCGTGGAATCACGGCCCATCGTGACATTGTTGAATGTCAGCGTAGCCACCGATCCTTCGGTGCCGGTTCCGCACGACTTGTTGAGAAAATGCACATAGGATTTCGGAAGAAGGATTATTTCGCTCGTAGCCGGCGTCGCATAGGAGGCGTTGTTCGGAGTCCTCAGCCAATGACACGAGGCGTTTGCCTGGTTGGTAAACCAGAAATAGTACTTCTCATACGAACCGGTGATGCCGTCGCGGATTCGCGTGACGCTGTTCGAGGATTCCGCCCAGCCCTTGGGATGGGTGGTTCCGTTAAGCGCCCCGGAAAATGACGATGTTCCCCCTGGATCCTCCCCGTCTCCACCCGGGATGTGGTAGAGCCGATAGATCGGGGTGAATGCGCCGGAGGAGTTGGCGTTGGTGAGGAACGCCTCGTCCACCACGTCGTAGAGGCCGACCTTGCCGTCGCTCGAACGCTTGGCGGGGACATAGTCGTGGACAAGCGTGCCGCTGCGGTAGATCTTGAAGGAGTAGAGGATGTCCTTGCTGAAATTTGATATGGCGGTTTCGGCGAGATTGCGGGTGGCAAAGAGGTACATTTGCGACCCGCCTTCGGTAAAGCCCGGTTCATACGGATGGCCGGAAACCAGCATGGAGCCATCAGCGTATGTAATGAGATTGGACGACACGGAAATCTCCATGAGCTGCATATTGGAAAGTCCCGTTCGATAAATGCTGTCACGATTGAAATAATGCAAACACATTCCAGAATCGCTTCCGGAAGTAAAAAGCATCCAGGCATTGGTGGTAACGCTATTGGATGTGTATCGAGAGCCGAACAGGACCGGGTATGTTCCGCTGCGGATGTCAATCCTATACTTCGCGTCGATCCGATCGACATTTGGCTGGGGGACGTATCCCGTCGCAATGTACGCGGCGGTGCCGTCGCCCTGGATCGCCTCCAGCTCGACGAAGCCAGCCGGCAGCGCGGCGCGTGCGTGGTACGCGGCAAAAAGCGCAAGCATGGCCGCCACGAGCGTTCTCGCGGATGATCTCACGGATAACTGCATAGCTATACCTCCTTCCAGGGGAACCTGGAGTTCTCAGAAATTTTGGCAAGATTATAGCAAATTTCGTCGTCCAAGGCAATACTGATAAATATATCAGTATGGCTTGCCTGCGCGCCTGCGGCGCTGGTGCTTGCGCGCCTACGGCGCTGGTGCTTGCGTTGCACCAAGCACTAAGCATCCGCCTTCGCCAAGGCTATGGCGGACAAGCCAAGCACCGCGGCGAAGCCGCACCGGTGAACCAACCTATGTTGAAATAACTTGCCTATCCAATCATCCGACCGAGCAACAAACCAAGCGAATACAACGGCACGGAACGCACCGATCCTGTCATGGAACAGTTCTTGAGCGACGACTTGATGGCAAAAGGAGGGTCGTAGGTGTCCATGTACACCTTGAGACTTTTCGCCTTGGTGTTCATGGCTGACTTCACCTCGACAGGATAGACGGATCTCGAACCCTGAACGACGAAGTCGACCTCCGATGTCCCGGCATCTGGAGTCCAATAATACGAAACAACGTCATTGGCGACAAGCTCCTGCATTACAAACTGCTCTGTCAACGCGCCCTTGAAATTCGTGAACAGGGAATTACCCTCCAGAACGACAGACGGCTCAAGATGACTCATCGCACCCAGGAGCCCCACGTCATGCAGAAAAAGCTTGAACGCACCAAGATCGGCATAATGCGGAAGCGGCAAACGCGGCGGACATGCCCGGTACAACTTGTACACCATGCCGGCATCCCTGAGCCACTCAACGGCCACTTCGTATTCCCGCGCACGTGCGCCTGACTTAAGCGCAGAGTAGATGAACTTGCCGTTTTCCTTCGCGAGTTGCGACGGGATGTTGTTCCAGAGCAGGCGAATCTTCGGCAGAAGCTCAATTGGTGCGTGCTTCTTGAAGTCATCGTCATAGTCAAGCAGCATCCGTCGCTGGATACGCCTGGCCTCCACCAAGGAAGATGTCTCCACCCAGCAACTTACCGGCTCCGGCATGCCGCCAACGACCATGTAGTTTTTCAGCAGCATCTCGTATTCCCCGGCCAACGCCTCGACCGATTTCCAATCCCCATCCTCAATCGCATTGACCATGGCCTCCTTGCCATTCGCCCGCATGAACTCGGCGAATGTCAAAGGATAGACGTTCAGCCTGTCTATCTTGCCGACAGGAAAAGACTCCCTACGCTCCTCCAGCTTGGATTTACTGCCTTCGTCCTGGTTATCGCCAAATGACAGACCCAGAAGCGATCCCGCCGCCATGACCGCAAGTTGCGGCATGTCTTCCTGAAAGAACTTCAAAGCAGTGAGTGCGCTTGGGCACTCCTGTATCTCATCAAGTACCAACAGCGTCTTGCCTGGGACAATCAGCTTTCCCGTTGCCGTCTGTAACAGCCTGACAAGAGATGCTGGGTCAATGTCTCCATTCTTAAGTTGTTCGCAAAGCGACCGCTTGCGCATGAAATTCACGACAACATGATCTTTTGGAAACTCACGTCTCGCAAATTCCTCCATAAGCCATGTCTTGCCGACTTGACGCGCTCCCATCAGGACGAGCGGCTTTCTATTCCGCCTGCCATTCCATTTCACAATCTGATCTAAACAATCTCTCTGCATAATTACCCCCTTCTGCCGCGTATTATAGCAAATATATCGTCAGACACGCAAGGGCAATTCACGTTTTCGTGACGAATAACACTAATATAAATCACATTTTCTGGATGAATATCGTTGGCTAAGATCACATTTTCGGGACGAATATCGCTGCGCCGGTGCTTTCGCTACGCGGGTGCCTGCGCTTCGCTGGTGCCTGCGCGGCTTCGCCGCTGGTGCCTTCGCTTCGCTGGTGCCTGCGCGCCTGCCGCGCTGGTGCTTGCGCGCCTGCCGCGCTACCTGACGCGCACGACGCCGCCGACGAACTTGGTGCGGGTTGCCCAGGGCGTGTTGCCCCACGCGCCCATGTTCACCCGCCTGCCGTGCCAGCCGTCGTTGGCGTCTGGCTCGCCGCGGTAGTCGCTCCTGGGGTCGCCGGCGTCCTGCGCCGGCGAGACGGTCTCCTTGGTCATGTAGTCGGCCACCAGCTCGCCCGTCGTCTCGTCGAAGTAGCCCCTCGCGCCCCGGAGATGCACGTTGATCGCCTTGCGGAACGCCTTCGTCGTCGAATTGGCGATGAAGGCGCGGCCTGTCCCCGCAGACTGATTGGGCGACACATCGGAAAGCAGCGTCACGAAGAGCGGGTCGCCGTAGACCACCCCGTCGCCGAGCGTGATCGCCGCGCCCGAGGCGCCATCCACCGAGTTGGTGGAGTCGGCGGTGAAGAGCGACCAGTCCGCCGCGAAGCTCGCGCCCGCCTTCACGTCCACGTCCGCCGCGTGGCGCGTGTTCGAGTCGGTGCCGTTCCACCGCCAGTTGCCGTAGACGATGGAGTTCTTCATCGTCACGTCGCCGGAAAGGACGTTCACGCCGCCCGGCGAGTTGACGCCGTTGCCGATGTTGTAGGCGATGGTGCAGTTGACGATGTCCAGGGTGCGGTCCGCCGCGCCCATCGCCACCACGATTGCGCCGGAGTCGTGATTGTCGGATTCGCCACTGCTGTGAGCGCTCGTGTTGACTGCGTTGCCGGCCACGACGCAGTTGGTCATCGCCGAGCCGGAGCAGTCGCCCTGGAACCTCATCACGCCGAAGTAGGTGGTCTGGTGGCCGCCGCCGCCGTCCTGGGTGGCGGTGTTGCCGGTATTGGCGAGGATGCGGCAGCCGCGCATCGTGACGGGCACGGCGTTGACATAGATCGCCGCTCCCGCGACCGGACCGTAGGTCCAGCCGCCGGTGCGGTCGACGTTGCCGTTGCCGGCGAAGAGGCAGTCGTCGAACACCGCGCGGGCGAGGTTCTGGATCCACGCACCGCAGCCGTTGCCCATGGAGCCGGAGCCGTAGCCGCTGGTGACGATGTTGTCGGTGAACTCGCAGCGGGTCGCTGTCAGGCGCGTCGTCCCCGCCGTGCCGGAGACATAGAGCCCGCGACCATTGGCGTCGCCGGAAGTAGAGGTGTTCGCAAACTGGCAGTCGACCAGCGTGATGTCGCCGGCTCCGCCCTTCTGGAACCCATGGCCCTTGGCGCGGTAGAAGCGCATGCGCTCGACCGTGACCGCGGCGGAGTTGTTGAGGTTGAGGCAGACCGAGCGGTTGACGCCGTCGACCGTGGATACCGCGCCCTCCGGACGCTCGTCCGCCGTCTCCTCCCAGCCCTTGAAGCCGCCGCGCACGGTGAGCGCATTGCCGACCGAAACCGCCGCGTCCATCTCGACCGTGGCAAGCGAGATCGTGTTCGTCGCGATCCAGATCTCGTTCTTCTCGGCCGACGTCGCCTCGAACGCCGCGCGGAGCGTGGTGAACGCGTCCGACCAGCTGGTGCCGTCGCCCGCCCCGATCGCGCCGGCGCGCACGTGGACGACGTTCGCCGGCCCCTTCTTGCCGTACCACGGCGGCAGCGGCTTGGTCACCGGCGTCTCGCCCGAGTCCGCCGGGTCGGACGTCACCTTGCCCGTGTGCAGCGTCACCCTCGCCCACATCGACCCCGGCGGGACGTAGAGCGGAAGCGCGTACGACGGCGTGTCGCCGAGCGTAAGCCCGTTCAGGGTGGTGCCGAACACCCAGCCGGTGCCGTTGGTGGACCACAGGATTTCCGCGCTCGCGGTGAACGAGCCGCTGCCGCCGACGGTGAAGGAGACGGTCGGCTGCGAGTAGTCGCCGTCGAAGGCGATGGCCACGTCGCTTACCGCGAGCTCGTAGGAGTCTGACTTCGACGCCTCGGCGGTGCCGCCGTACGCGCCGAGGTTGACGACGCCGCCGTTGGGCTCGGGCTCGGCGCCGACCGGGTCGGACAGGTCGCCGGTGTCGATCGCCGGCGAATGCTGGTCCTCCGACTGCGTCCACACTCCGTCGTCGCCGACGTACCCGGCCTTGGAGAGCGGGTGCAGGTTCATCGCCACGAGCTTCGACAGGTTGGCCGCGGTGAAGCGGTAGCTGTCCTTCCAGCCGTTGACGGTGGCGAGACTGGTGGCGAGGAGCGGGTCGCCGTAGAGTACGCCCGAGCCGATGGTCAGGTTCGCCGGCGTGTAGGCGGAGACCGAAGTGGTCGCGTCGGCGGTGAAGAGCGTGTGGTAGACCTCGGCGAAGGCGCTCGAGGTAAGCAGGTGCAGGTCGGAGCCGACCGAAGAGCTGTTGCCGCGGAGGTTGTGGGCGAAGATCGAGTTCCTGATCACCATCGTGCCGCGGTAGACGCTGAGCGCGCACGCGGCCTTGGACTTCATCGAGAAGTTGTAGGCGACGGTGCAGTGGTCGAACTCCACCGTTGCGGCGGCGGTCGAGAGGTCGACGAGCATGTTGCCGGCGTAGCTGTTGGAGCCTTCGGCGACGCTGTTGCCGGCCGTTATCATGTTGCCTGCGATCGCGCAGTGGTCGAACCTGGTGCCGCCGCTCGAGCCGTGGATGAAGATGTTGCAGGCCCTGCCGCCATCTGTATCCACGCCGCCGGTCGTGCCGTTCCAGTGGCCGAGGATGCGGCAGCGCTCGAACGTCGCCGGCGCGTTGTAAAGCCAGATCGCCGTGCCCCTGCCGCGGTGGTTGTTGCCCGGCGCGCTGCTCCTCGACCAGTGGAGGCCGTTGGAGGCGATAAGCGTGTCGGTGACGGAAAGCGACTTCACGTTCCACACCAGCAGGCCTGCGGCACCGTTCTGGTAGCTCGCCTGGGCGAGGTTGCCGGCGATTACGCAGTTGGAAACGACGATATCCGCCCCGGCGGCCTGGATTCTCAGTCCGCAGCCGTGGTTGCAGCCGGAGTCGCCCATCACGCGGAATTTGCCGGATTCGGGATTGGAGCCGACAGGGTTGTCCGCTTCGCTGGTGTTGTCGTTCGCGTAGTAGTTGTTGAGCATTCCCGAATTGACGAGCGTCAGGCGTCCAGCCCCCGTCTTCGTGAGGCCGTAGTAGCCGCAGGTGAAGTTCACGCCGTCTATCGTGACGGGCACGGTGTTCACGAGGTCGCAGCAGCGGCGCGAGGCGCTGCCGCTCGTGGCGCTCCTGCTGCCGCCCGCGTAGAACTCGGTCCTCGCCGCCGGATCACGCTCCGAAGGGTCGTTCTCCGTCCCCGCAAAACCGCCGCGGATGGCGAGCTCGCCGGCGGTGAAGGACCAGATCAGCTCCGCCGTAAGCGTATAGACGCCGCTCATCATCCAGATCTCCGAGTAGTTGTCCGGCGCGGCGTTGAACATCGTGATCGCCCTGCCGAGCGACACCGGCGAGTCCCAGGTGACGCCCGTGCCCTCCTCGGCCACGGTGTAGCCGCCGACGAGCAGCACCATCTTCGCCGCGAAGTCGTTCGTCACCGTCGCCACGGCGTAGCCGCCAAGACCCGTCACCACCGCGCGCCCGACGTACGCGTCGCCGGACTGGACGATCTCGTAAGTGTGCGAGTAGTCGACGCCGTCCGAAAGCTCCGCGCCCGTCTCGGCGTCGGTCACCCAGCCGCTCTGCCAGGGAATCTTGCCGTCGGGCCCGACCATCTGGGTCGGGATCGACACCTCGAACGCCGGCAGGATCTCGAACGTGCGCGCGTCGGTGTAGCCGGCGTAGTCGCCCTTGCCCGTCACGACGGCGCGGCCGGTGCCATTGGACGCGTTGTTCTCGTAGGCGACGGTGTAGTCCGTGCCGAGGACGAGCTCGGCCTTGGTGTCGGTGTTGGTGAGAGCGACCAGCGGCTCAACCGCGGCGCCGCGGATGCGCTGGGCCGGGATCGGCGCGAAGTAGACCGGCAGCCCCGTCGGCTCCACCGCGCCGTACTCGAAGAAGTTAGCCTCGGTCATCGTCTTGTAGTCCGCCGCGATGCGGTCGGCCGACAGCGAGCCGTCGGCAAGGCGCACCTCGTCCACGTAGCCATAGAAGTTCTTTTCGCTACCGTTGGAGTTGTTGCCGATGGACAATCTCAGCCCGTTGTCGGAGGCGGCGGAAATAGAGATCGCCGACGCGGCCGCTCCGTTGACGTAGGGACGCACCGTCGAGCCGTTGAACACGAGCACGATCGAGAGCCAGTTGGCCGTTAAGTCCGGGAAGCTCACCTGGGACCCGGTCGTGCCCGAACCGCGCACGGTCATCTTGGTCTTCGCGTCGGCTTCGCTTGCGGCATGCAGCTGCGTCTCGAAGCCGTTGTTGTCCTGGTAGTTGTTCTTGCGGGAGAATGGCCGCTCGTAGTAGCCTTGGTAGACCGCCGTCGCCTTGAGCCAGCCGGAGATGACGAACGAGTTGCCCAGGCCGAAGCTGTTGTAGTTGGGCACCGAGAGGTAGGAGACCCTGTCCTTGGCGCTCGCAAGCCTGCGGCAGGCGCCGGCCGGCTCGCCGACGCCGGTCATGGCGATGCAGTCTGCGGCGCTGTGCGATCCCGCCGGCGTTGCGTTGAGTCCGTGGCCGGTGGAGTCGGCCACGGCGCCGTCGGCCTCGCTCATGTGCCACACGCCGACATAGTCGCCCCACACCCGCTTCGGGCTGGACGCGATCGCGACCCTGCCGTCCTTGCGGCCGTAGACGGCGTAGAGCTTCGTGTCCGCCGCGAGCGAAGGCACCTTCACCCACACCGTCGACTCGCCCTCCGGGTTCCAGTAGTCGACTTCGCACGGCAGCATCTCGCCGCCGTCCTCGAGGATGAACGCGAGCTCCGAGCCGCCTTCGCCGCAGTCCGCCGGGTTGAAGCCGTCGATCGCCGCGGCGGAGAGCCTGACCAGCGCCGGGAAGTTCGCGAGCTCCGTCGTCACCATGCCCTCGCCGACGGTGATCTCGATCTTGCTGCGGAAGTCGGTGAAGTACGCCCTCGGCGCGATCTCGAAGGTATAGACGAGCGTCGTTCCCGCATAGTAGCCAGCGCCGGTGATCGTGACCGTGGCGGTGCTGCCGGAGAGCGTGTAGTCGTAGTAGTAGTCGGTCCCCTCCACCAGCGCCCCGCCCGTCACGACGTCGGTGACCGCGACTCCGGTCCAGTCCAGCGTGCCGTCCATGTACGCCGCCGGCGGAACCGCCGCGGACGCCGCGAAGGAATTGGCGATGGTGAACTGGTCGGTGAAGGAAAGCCCAGCGTAGTCGCCCTTGCCGGTCACGGTCAGAGTGGCGGTGCCGGGCGCGGTGTTGTCGGAGTAGGCGACGTCGTAGTCGGTTCCGGCGACGAGGTCCGCGCCGGTCGCCGCGTTGACCAGCGCGAGCGCCGGGGTCGCGGGCACGCCGCTCCTTATGTACTGCACCGGCACAACGACCGGCAGCACCGGCGCGCCGGACGCCTGCGTGCCGGCGACATAGACGCCGTCGGTGCGGCGCACAAGATACCAGTCGGCATTGGTGAAGACGACGGTCGAGGGCTCGCTCGTCCAGGCGACCACCCTGTCGCCGGCGGCGAGCTCGCGCTCGCCGAGGCCGATCGCCACCGTCGCGTTGGCGGCGAACTTCACCGTCTTGTTGCCGCTGTGGTGGCCGTTGTTCGGCGAGGTCGTGGACCACGCGCCGCTCTTCGCGGAAAGGTCGATCGCCGAGCCGTTCTGCATCGTCGGCCCGTAGAAGTAGGTCGAGGCCGGCGTAAACGTGCCGTAGACGTTGAGCGCCGCGGAGCCGTTGGCATAGTCGCTCGAGTAGGAGCAGTAGTAGTCGCGGACTGAAAGCGCATTAGCGACATTGAGCGCGCCTCCGGTCTGCCGGAAGTCGCAGGTCGACATGTCCATGGCGCGATAGACATTGAACCAGCCGCCGCGCTTGAACTCCAATGTGCCGTTCTGGAGAAGCATTCCCCAGTCGAGCGTACATGAATTGTAGTTCTCGATCGTCATCGTGCCGCCCTGGAGATCTATCGTCCTGTTGTTAAACCGGTAGTTCTGCATCGTCACTATGGCGACGTCTCCGGTCACGGCAATGTTCGCATTGAAGCCGTTGGAATTGCCGGTGTCGCCATTGGCGACGGTGTTAGAGAAGGATCCGCCGTCAAGGACGACGGAATGGTAGCCCCAGAGGTAGGATCCGGCAGGATCGAGGACGCCATCAGGACCAACGTATATCTTCATATACCCATAGGCGCCGAAGCAGGACTGCTTATCGGTCGAGTTGATGTTCTTCTCCGAGCGGCCGTAGCGCAGTACGCCGCCGAGGACGTCGGTGCCGCCGGTGTAGGTCTGTGGGTAGTAGACGGCGGAAAGCACGCCCGCGCCGGTCTTGACGAGCTTGAGCGCGCCGGTGAGCGCGGTGTTGAGGGTGACGGTCCTGCCGGCCGGCACGTCGAAGATCAGCTGGCCGCCGCCCACCGAGTCGGTCACCGTGCCGCCGGCGTAGAGCGCCGACACCCTGAGCGCGTAGCCCTTGAGGTCAACCGTGGCGGACGAGGAGATGCGCGGGTTGGAGTACGCGGTCCAGTCCGCGTCGCCCACCAGGTTCGTCGAGACGATGCCCAGGATCTCGAAGGTGTTGGTGATGCAGCCGGCGTAGCCGCCGATGCCGGTCACGATCGCCTTGCCGGTGATGTTGCCGAAGGTGTTGTCCTCAAGCTCAAGCGTGTAGTCTACGCCTTCAGTGAGCGCATCGCCAGTTATGTCGTCGACCGGCGCGACCACGGGCACGGCGGTCGCGCCCACGCCGGAAACCGTCACGCCGGCGATCGCCGGCACCGAGAACGTCTTCTTGCCGATCGTGCCGTAGACGAGGAAGCCGTCGGTCGCCTGGTTCCGGTAGTCGGCGAGGATCCACGCCGCCGAGGCAACGCCGTTGCGGATGCGGATTTCGTCGCCGCGGCCGGATGTCTTGTTGTTGACGCCGAAGGAAAGCCGTCTGGTGTTGTCGGGCCCGAGCAGTCCGTGTGTCACCGTCTCGGTCCCCGTCTGGGAGCCGTCCACATAGTACGCCTTGGTGGTGCCGTCCAAGGAGACCGCGAGATACATCCACGCATTGCGCCTGGAAGCGATCTTAGAGGCGTTGGGATAGGTGTTTACGATAGTGCCGCTGTACCCCGTTCCGGAATTGAGGAACACCTGGATGATGGCGGATTTATAGCTACTGTCGTTCACATAGTCCGGCAGGTAGGACACGCATCCGCCGCCGGTGTTGTCGTTCCAGCCAACGAACTTGTTGTAAATCGCAAACGTCGACCCCTTGTCGCTCCGAGCCGCCGAGTCAATCGACAGCCAGCCGGAAAAGGTAACTTTCGAGCGGTTGGAGATCGGCTTGGCGGCGCTGGCGGCAAGCAGATCGGTGACTGCGGTCATAAACGCATTGGTGGCGAACACGGCGCGACCGACCACCGGGTTCGCCGCGGCGGTGACGGTGTCCGGCGAGAGGTTGGTGGCGGTGTAGCCGTTGCCCGAGGAGTCGTAGAGCGTCGCCGCCGCCTCGCTCATGTGCCAGACGCCGACGTAGTCCGGCCAGGTCTCGGAGGCGGGACAGACCGGGGGCGTGTAGCCGCCCTTCGGCCCCCAGAGCGCGTAGATGGTCGTGTCCGCCGTGAGCGAGGGGACGTTCACCCAGACCGTCGACTCCCCTTCCGGATCCCACCAGTCGATCTCGTGGGCGAGCATCGTGCCGTCCGCGAGCATGAAGCGCAGGTTCGCGCCGCCCTCACCGCAGTCCGCCGGGTCGAAGCCGGGCTGGCGCGTCGCGGAAAGGCGCACGAGGACGGGGAAGTTCGCGAGCGTGGTCGTCACCATGCCGTCCGCCGGGCGGATGGACAGGTTGGTCTCGAAGTCGTCCGAATCGAACCTGTACACGATCTTGTAGGCGAGGGTGTCTTTCAGCCCGGCGTAGTCGCCCCTGCCCGTGACCGTGGCGTAGCCGCGTCCGTGCGCGTAGTCGTTGGAATACGCGACCTCGTAGTCCGTCCCCGCGACGAGCTGGACGCCGTCGACGACGTTCGACACGATCACTGAAGGCTCGGCGGGAGCGAGACGCGTGGCGGGGAAGCTCTCGCCCGGAAGCTGGCAGACGAATTCGTTGCTCTGGTAGACGTCGGTCACCTTGAGCGAGATGTTGTCGAGGTAGTACTCGCCCGAGCCGGACCTCGAGAATCTCAGCGTATGCCCCTCGGGAGAATACGGCAGGAAGATGTCGGCCTTGGCGTAGTTGTAGATGGTGGACGAGTTCACCGGAACGGCAAACTGGTCCAACTGGACCCCGTCGAGCGACACAATCAAGTCCACCGCGACGCCGGGATTCCAGGTCTGGCGATGCATGTACTTGAACGAAAGCTGCGCCTTCACCGGCCGGTCGCAGAGGAAGGTCTGCGAGAGGTTGTTTCCTCCCATCGGCGCACAGTAGGTGCCGGTCGGGAACGACGAAGGGACGTTGTAGTCGCCGTTGGCGGTGGAAATCGCTCCGCTGCCGAACCAGGCGCTCGTGCGCGCCTGCCGGTTGCCGTAGGCATTGGGTATATAGCCGTAGTTGCCGGTGTCGAGGGCAGTGCGCGTCTCGAAGCCGCCGTTAACGAGCAGCTCGCGGCCGGGCGCGTCCAGGGTGAACGGCACGGTGCCGGAGTTGGCCATGAAGCCGGGGGAGGTTGCCCCGAGGTTGTAGACGCCGACCGCGCCGTCCGACTCGCGGACGCAGGGGACGAGATGCATCTGCAGCGTCCCCGCGCCGTCGTAGAACTTCGCGCCGTAGAACGCGCCGCTGAAGGCGTTGCCGTTGGGAGCGGCGGTGCTGCTTGCATACGACGCAAAGAGAACCGTCCGGCCTGACGCGGTGAAGTTGGTCGTCGCGGCGGTTGCGACGGCGTCGACATCGAGATACGCAGTGCCGCGATGGTACTGGAAGCTGTGCCGGCCGACCCATTCATAGCAGTTGATTCCGCTGGCGGTGGTGTTGACGTTGCCGAGATCGATTCTCGGATGCCCCGCCATCTCGGAGTTCTCGACGCCCGAGACGGCCGCCCAGCATACCAGCCTTCCCGTGTCGTCCGAAGCGCCGTTTCTTGAGCACATCAAGTTCCAGGTGTCCCCTTTGTAGATAGAACCGACGGCAAAGTCGATGCTGATCGTCCAGTCCCCCTTCGGAAACACGCCGGTGTCGATCCAGGAGTACGCGCCGGACCCGGTGGTGGTGAGCGACGAGTTGTTGACGTAGAAGCAGTCGACGGCGGTGTAGCCTGCGGGCAGGACGGGGGTTCCGTCGTCGAAGGACGTAAACACCCTGAAGCTGACGGTCCTGTCTATCAGGCCCTCGTAGTCGTTTATGCCGGTGATGGTCACGGTCGCGTTTCCGGTGAAGTCGTTGTTCTCGTAGGAAAGCGTGTAGTCGGTGTCCTTTACGAGGACCGCGCCGGTCGATCCGTTGGAGACCACCACGTCCGGCGTCGCCGACTCGCCGAACGCAATGGTCTGGAGCGGAATCGGGGAAACCGTGTAGTCGGAACTGCAATCCGCCTGGTAGGCGGCGAGCTGCGCCGCCGTGAAGGTCGCCGTCCCGGAAAGCGTCACCTCCTGGGCGCGCGGGTGCGCGAGGACCAGCGTGCCCGAGCCGGTCTTGTTGAAGCCGATCGAGCCGAGCAGCTCGCCACGGATGGTCACGGTCTTGCCCGCCGCCACGTTGATCGTGGGGACGCCGGAGTCGCCGAAGTTCCAGATGCGATTGACGCCAGAATCCCAGTTGTGGTCGACCTGGAGCACCGCCGAGTTGGTCACGACGACGTACGCCGTCTCGCCGGGAGCCGGATCGGCGGGAATCGAGTTTGCGTTCACCAGCTCGTGGATCAAGTCGCCGGGATACGTCAGGTTGGCGCGGTAGACGACAAGGTCGCCGGTAAAGCCGGAGAGGTCGCCCGTGATGGACTGGTTGAGTTGCGACGCTACAGCCGTACTGTTGTTTAAAAGTTTGGACTCGATTGTGCCCTTCCCCGTCACCGTGGCCGTGAGCTTAACGACTCCGCAGGGAGTGTCGGAAGTTCCGCTGCCGCCAAAGGAAGTAAATTTCAACGCCGCATCTTCCTTGACGTCGAACGAACCGCCGACCTGGGTCACGTAGGTGTAGCGCCCGTTCTGGTTGCACCGGAAATCGAGGCACGAACCTTCGAGAAGCGTCGTGTTGTTGAATGTGAGCGTGGCGACAGAACCATCTGTTTGGCTGGTGCCGCACGACTTGTTGAACATGTAAACGTATGAATTCGGAAGGAAAATGATCTCGCTCGTTGCAGGAGTTGCGTATGAACTGCCGTTAGAAAAGGAGCGGGTGCGGAGCTGATGGATAGTGCCGGTGCGGTTGGTGCACCAGAAATAATACTTCTCGTATGCGCCGGTAATGCCGTCGCGGATCCTCGTCGTGCTGTTCGACGAATCCGCCCAGCCTGTCGGAGGAGTGCTTCCGTTGAGATCTCCGGAGAGAGATGACGCGTTGCCGCTTTCCATACTGGCATTGGCGATGTGGTAGAGAGATTTGTCCGAGATGAAGGCGCCTGATCCGGAATTGGCGTAGAACGTGTTGCCTACGACGTCATAGAGGCCGACCGCGTTGTCCGATTCGCGGAGCGCGGGGACGAAATCGCGCATCGCAGTTCCGCCATTCCAGATCTTAAGGGAGTAGAGCGTCCAGGATCCCTTGTGGCCGCCATCGCAGTCCGCAAAGATATTGAATTTCGAAGAAGACACTGCGCGAGAGACGGTCGACGTGTACGCGACGGAGCCGTAGTCGATGATGAACTTGTTCTCGGCAGTGATGGAGACATGTGCGTCGGTATTGGGATTGAGGGGCGAGACCTGTCCGCCGCTGCCGTAGAACGCGTACTTGTCCGACTTTTTGCAGAAGAGATATTGCGACGCGTTCCAGGCCTGTCCGAAGAACATCGTGTCAGTTCCGTTGGGACCGGTGTTGAAATCCATCTCGACAGTCGTTGAGGTGCTCGGGAGCATGCCAGTCTGGATGTACTGGGAGCCAGTGGAGGTGATGGACTTGAGCTGAACATACCCCGACGGCAGCGCGGCATGTGCGCAGTGCGCGGCAAAAAGCGCGAGCGCAACCGACGCGAGCACACAGAAACCCTGCGCAGCGCGCGAAATCACGCTGCGAACGTTGTAGAGGGGGCGAATTTGACCCATGGAAACCTCCTATGTCGCTTAAGTTGACGCCATTATACCAAAAACCCCCTCACCCGCGCAACCTGATCAAATTATCACCCCCCCCTGCTGCGCACCTTGCAAACTGCCGCGGGTCAGCGGCTGAGGAGGTAGGTGAAGCCGACCGCGATGCGCTCGAGGTACATGACCGATGCGAGGATCGGGTGGCGGAGAAGCCGCCGCCACTTGCCGTGCTCGACGAAGACGCCGAAGTAGCGGTAGAAGAAGCCGAACTGGCGCTTGAGCGCCGAATGGCCCTTCCACTTCGCCTGGTACGTCGCCATCGACTTCGAGTAGTACGCCTTCTTCGCCAGCATCCGCCGGAACGAAAGCCGCTTCTCGTTGTGGATCAGGTGGTGCTTCAAAACCGCACACTTCGCGCCGGTCGCGAGCACCCGGATGTCCAGCTCCCAGTCCTCCGGCCCGGCGATCAGGTTCTCGTCATAGCCGCCGGTCTCGGCCAGGAGCGAGCGCCGAAAGAGCCTCAGCGCGTCGATCGCCGTGCCGTCGTAGAAGGAACGCTCGAAGTTCCGCGCCTTCACCCGGATCCCCTTCCCGGTGCGCACCTCGGGAATCCAGTACGCCGACGGCGCCGAGGCGTCGGCCGGCGCGGCGGCGATGGCGAGGATCTCCTCCACCGTCTCGCGCGGCAAGATCATGTCCGCGTCCAGCACGATCACCCAGTCGGCCTTCGCCTCGCGCCAGCCGAGGTTGCGCTGCGCGCTGCGCTCGGGGCCGCGGTCGAACACGCGCGCGCCCAGGCCGGCGGCAATCGCCTTGGTGTCGTCGGTCGAGGCGTTGTCGACCACGATCACCTCCACGTCGCCGCGGAAGCCGTCGAACGAGCGGATGCAGTTGGCGATGTTGTCCGCTTCGTTGCGGGTGGTGATGACGGCGGAAAGCTTCAAGGCTCGGCGGCGGGCTGGGCGGGTTCGGCGGCGGGCTTGGCCTCTGGCGCAGCCGCGGCCGCGGGGGCGACGCGCGTCGGGTTCTTGGCCATGAACTCCCAGGCGAACGCGCGGTAGGACTCGGCGCCCTTCGAGCGCGGGTCGAGGAACACCACGGGGACGCCCATCGACGGCGCCTCGGAGACGCGCACGTTGCGCGGGATCAGCGTCTCGTACACCTTGTCGCCGAAATGCTCGCGCACCTCGGCGATCACGTCCTGGGTGAGCCGGGCGACGGAGTTGACCATGGTGAAGACGATGCCGTTGAGCTCGATGTTCGGGTTCACGCCGGCGCGGAGCTTGTCGATCGAGCTGGTAATGAGCGCGAGCCCGTCCATCGCCAGGTACTCGGCCTGCGTCGGGATGAGCACCGAGTCGGTCGCCGCAAGCGCGCTCGTCATCACCAGGCCGAGCGACGGCGGGCAGTCGAGGACGATGTAGTCGAACGCACCCGACTCCTTCACCGGCGCGAGCGCGTCGCGAATCATCGAAAGCCGGTCCTCGCGCGCGCCGAACTCGATCTCCGCGCCTGCGAGGTCGACCTCGGACGGGATCACGTTCAGGTTGGGCCACTTGGTGGGCTGGATCACGTCCGCAATCGGCTTCGCCCCCGCGAGCACCGGGTAGAGCGAGATCCCCGGCTGCTTCTCGAGCCCCAGCCCCAGTGTCGCGTGCGCCTGCGGGTCGAGGTCCACCACCAGCACCGCGCGGCGGCGCGCCGAAAGCGCGGCGGCAAGGTTGACCACGGTCGTCGTCTTGCCGACGCCGCCCTTCTGGTTCGCGATCGCTATCACCTTGGTAGTCTTGGCCATCTTCGCCCCTCCAGTTTCGGTCGTTGTCTCAGAAAAGCTTGCCCTGCTCCTGTAGCTCGCGGATGTTGCCGTCGGCGCTGCGCCTGACCTCGCGCATCCACAGCTCCACCAGCGCCACGTCCCACGGCTCGTCCACGCCCTGGATGACCGCCGCGAGCTCGTCGCCAGCCTGCGCCACCTCGGCGCGGACGCGCTCGGTGACGGCCGAGAGCCGGTCGGTGACAACGTACTCGGTGTAGTTGTCGGCCTTGAGCCGGAAGCCGTAGCGCAGGATGCGCAGGTCCGACTCGTGCCGGCGCAGGAACTCCGCGTACGCGCGCGCCTCGTCGCTCAGCCCCTCGGTCTCGATGCCCGAGAAGTCCGGCGTGATGACGAGCGGACGGTGCGCCTCGAGCCGGCCCTCGCGGACCCGGATCTTGCCGGGCCTATCCTCCAGCTCGGAGACGAGGTGGTAGTTCACGAGCGTGTTGCCGAACGTCTCCAGGCGGCGCGTCGGCTCGATTAGGAACCGCGCGCTCTTGGCCGCATACCACCTGTCGAAGTCCGGATTGCTGCTCATCTCACCCTTCGCGTCCGCAGCACTTCTTGTACTTCTTCCCGCTGCCGCAGGGGCACGGGTCGTTGCGGCCGACCTTCGGCTCCTCGCGCACGGTCGGCGTCTCGCCCACGAGGTCGCCGTCCTCGAACTTCCAGCCCGAGCGGTCCTTCACGAACGTCGCCACCTCGTGGTGGTTGCAGAACTCGCCGTTCGCGGTGTAGAGCGCACGGAACTCCACGACGCCGGTCTTGTCCTTCGGCCCGCCGCCCTCGGTGCGGATCACCTCCAGCCCGTGCCAGCGCGCCGCGTCGCTCCACGCGCGCGACGCCTCCTCGTCGAACTGCTCTTGGATCTCCTTCACCGCGCTCGTCCTCAGGAAGTCGACCGCGCCCACCACATACGCGGTGTAGCGCGCGCGCATCAGCGCCTCCGCCGTCTCGGCCTTGGCCTCGCCGGCGATGACCGGACGGCAGCATTCGCCGTACTTCTTGCCCGACTTACACGGGCAGTCTTCTTCTTCTTTCACGTTCATGTTTGTATTTTACCATAATCATGGCCAGTATGAGAAGTGCGAAAATCGTCTTGAGCGGCCGGTCGCCCAGCACGACGTAGGGCGCAAGCCGCGGCGACGCGGGCGCGGCGACGCGGTCCGCCATCGCCCCGCGCGCGTCCACGAGCGGCCGGAGGTCCGTTCCCACCAGCCACGACGCCGAGCCGTCGGGCGCGATGGTGCCGGTCACCCCGGAGTTCCCCACCCGCGCCACCGCAAGCCCCGTCTCGACCGCGCGCGCCGTCGCCTGCCAGGCGTGAGCCTCGGCCTCGACCGAGTCGGAGAACCAGCTGTCGTTGGTGATGAAGCAGAGGAACCGCGCCCCCATCCTCGCGTAGGCGCGCATCAGCGCGGAGTCGGTGTCCTCGTAGCAGATGGCGACGCCGAAGGGAACGATCCTCCCGCCCGCCGCGAGCTTCAGGAGCTTCGGCTCCCCCGGCGTGCAGCTCCCCACCGGCGCGAACCGCTGGAGCGCGGTGATCCACTTGTCGAGCGGGATGAACTCGCCGAACGGCACCAGGTGCACCTTGTCGTAGACCTCGCGGACCGTCCCGCCGGCGCCGTACCGGTAGAGCGCCGCCG
>Ga0310786_10004486_pt1 | contig 19439 bp, 25 predicted proteins | sample AusTroGonzalo_MG_FD_203881 | JGI IMG/M metagenome (GOLD analysis project Ga0310786, IMG submission 203881) | Bovine rumen microbial communities from tropical cattle in Woodstock, Queensland, Australia - Gonzalo_03 (v2) (version 2) | ecosystem: Host-associated > Mammals > Digestive system >... | reverse complement strand
GTTGCAGGCATCGGCCAGCTCGTTGCCGTCGGGACAGAAGCGGCGCAGCATCGCCATCGTCAGCCCTGCCGACATGCCGCTGTGACCTGCATCGCTGAAAATCTTGTAAGCCTTGCGCAGTCGCTCTATGCGGCTGAGCGTCTCGTCGCGCATCACCCTGGCGCAGTCGAGCACCTGGTCAAGCTCCATGCCTCGGTAGAGGTCGCCGAGACGGATAGGCACTATCTCGTCCCAATACTCCAGTTCGCTCTCGATGATCACGCCGCGAGCCACCTTGCGGTAGTGCTCCGTCAGTTCGGGGATGCGGGCCTCGTGCGCCTTCTTCTTGGCCTCGTAGTCCTCCTGCCATTTCCTCACGTACTCGTCGTGTTCGGCCTTCGTCTTGCCGGTGATGCGCAGGTAGGCATCATCGTCGGTGTCGGTCGAAAGCAGATACTTGTCGTTGAACACGGCCTTCAACACCTCGCCGCTCTCGTCGGCAGCGGCCATTTCCCTTAAATCCTTCAGGCAGCTGTCAATCGTGCCGCCATACAATGTTACTTCTTTCATAATCGCCAATTTATTTTTAATTTGTTCAGTCCTCCTTTTGGTATTCCGCGTAGCCGCCTGGTGCCAGCTGCCACAGGTGGAAACAGTTCTCATGCACGTTCACGAAGTCCTCGCGGGGCGGGAACACCTGCGCCACGAACATAGCGTTGGGCAGGAACGTGTAGCGTATCTCCTTCAGCTCGTAGTAGCCCAGCGTGTGGTTGCAGGCGGCAGACAGGTGCCACAGCCCTGCGTCGATGGTTATGGCGATGTCCTTCCCCTTCCAGCGGAAGAATCCCGTGGAGTAGCAGCCGTACTCGTCCTCAATATACGTCGGCTCCAGGTCGCACCCTCCAGCCCTCATGGCCATCTCCATTACCGGCGGCCACGGCTGGCGTAATCGTTCTAATTCTTGTCGTGTCATTTTACTTGCTCAATTCGTTTTGTCTTTTCGAGAGTCTGTTTCGTTATGCCATCCATCTGCTCCTGCGTCACCTCGATGATGACCTTGATGCCAGCGGGCTTTTTCTTCACCTTGAACTCCACCTGAAACGGAGAGGTTCGTAACATGTCTGCAAGACCCTGAATAGTCTGCTCTCTTTTTTCTTCTGTTGTCATATCGCCTTAGTTTTAATTGGGTTGTTACTCTATCCCAAACTTCTCCTTGCGTATCTCGGTCAGCTTGTCGATGAGCTGCTGGCGCAGTTCGGGTGTGGCGGTCTTCACGTAGCGGTCAACGATGTCCTCCACCTTCAGCGATGCGTCCTTCACGTCCTCCGCCATGCGAGCCATCAGTTCAGCCGCCTTGTCCTCGGCGCTGTTGCCTTTGCTGTACTCAAACACGTCCACCAGTTTCGTGTCGCTGATGCTGGCAGCGTCGTAGTCGATCATCGTGCCGCCCATCACCGTGTCCACGTTCTTCATGGCGCGGTTCAGGTTGGTAGCCTGCACGAGGTAGGTCACGCGGCTGCGCTTCTCCTTCTCCGTCTTCTCGTCGATGGTGATGAAGTCCAGCTTCGCCTTGTACCAGCGGTCGCTCGCCGCATTGTCATCGTCGAAGAACACCTCCTTGTAGGCCGCCTTCTTCACGTCGGCCACCTCAAACTCGCCGCTGATGTACTGCGACATCTCCTCGGTGATGCGCTGCTCCGCCTCTGCAAACGACAGGGCATCGACCACATACTGCTCCACGACCTGCTTCTGCAGCCCGTCCTCCATCACCTTCTCGTACTTGATTTTGCACTCAAACCATTGTGCTGTTCTACTTCTCATAATCGTAAATGTTTTAATTTTGTTAGTTACTTTTCTGTTTCTTACTTTTCAGTTTGATAGTCTTCTCATTCACTCCGCAGGCGGCGACTGCCTTGCCCAGTTCGGCAAAGGCTTCGGCGGTCATACTGACGGGCGAGGGCTTGCGCTGACGCTCGTAGAGGGCAGTCAAACCGAGGCAGCGGGCGAAGGAGCGCTCCAGTCGGGCACCGTCGCTGGTGTGCCAGTCGGTCAGCAGATAGATACACTGACACGTCCACCACATCCACAGCAGTTGCAGCAGCAGACAGGCGACGTAGCCGAACCGCCCGCAGTGCAAGGCAAGCCACACCGGCAACCGCATCTTTATCGGATTGCAAGTACGGTAGCCCTGTTTCTGCAAGTCCCTCTCCGCTTTGCCAAACCGCCGCCGTGCTTCGTCTAACCCGATAGATGTCACGGGACCACTGATATATACTCGTTCTTTCTTCATAATGCCTTATAGATTTTCATCAGTTCTTTGTCGCTGGCTTGCGGATGATCTTTCAACACCTGCAGGAAGCGGTCGCGGCCAAGGCGGCGGTACTGCGGCACGAAGTCGCGGCGGCACAGGTCGGCAGGCTCGCCTGGCTCGATGGCCTTCTCACGGCCAGCCCTCTCGGCCTCGATGCTGCACTCGAAGATGTCCTTGCCCTCCTTGTTCACTATCACATACACGTGGCCGTTCACCGTGACGCGGCCATAGTAGCGTGCCACCGAGAACTGCGAGTTGGCCCAGAACTCCTCGGTCATGCACACGGGCTTGAAATCGTTGTTGTTCATAATTATTTCTTTTATTTTACGATGTTTTACTTTTTGCCGCAGGTAGGTTGGCTCGTGCCGCGCATATCCTTTCCTTTGAACTCCACTATCTTTACTACGGAGCGAAGGCGCGACAGTACCAGGTCGCCGTAGCGGTCTTCGATGCTGGGGATGGTGTTGCCCTGACGGTCAGTGCCGTGCGTAGTGCGCAGGTTCGCCGTCATCATCAGCAATATGCCGCGCTTCTCAGCAGCGTCGCAGAGTTTCAGGAACGGCGTACTGCGCTCGCCATAGTCAAACTTCGTTGCTGGCTCAGTACCTATGTCATCTATGACTATAAGTTTGTGTTTTATGACATCCTTGATGTTGTCGTTCATCTCCTGCGCAGAGTAAGTCGAGACGATGCGCTGCGTGTGGCGGTGGATGATGACTGGCAGGATGTTCTGTACGATGAGCGTCTTGCCGAGTCCGCATGGACCAAGGCACAAGAGGCCGCGCCCTTTGTTGTCCGCGAGCCACGCCGCCACCTCGTCATAGCACGGCAACCACTTCGCGCTGTCACCGAGGTAGTAGCGCAGCCCAGCGGCCAACATCTCCCTCGCCTCCCCCACCTGTAACCGCAGACACTTAGGATAAGGGTCAAAACCACAATCTCGAAGGGCTTCAACGGAACTGGAGAATACAGAATCTATCTTGTTCATCTCGCATTTACCATTTAATCATTTCTTTGATCCTTTAGGACAAAGGCGCGATTGTAGTCGCGGAGTCCCATTTACCATTTATGTACTATTTAATCATTTGGCAATTTTCCCCTCCATTACGGGAGGGCCAGGGTGGGTCTGCTACCAAGTGTCCATCCCCTCAAAGTTATCCCCATCAACGTGCTTCGGGCTGTCATCCGTCCTTTGCCTGCGTTGTCCAATAGGTCTGTCGCCATGCTCCTTGCGGAAACTCTCAAAGGTTCGGCAGCGGGCACGCCAGTCCATCATCGGCTTTCCGTCTTTCAGCGTCCAACCACTTTGGCAGCAAGCATCGTAGAAGCCGTCGGGAGTGATATATAGGAACGGCTTGCCCTGCTGAGTGCGTTCATCAAAATACGCCTGCACCTCTTCCAGTGTCGGGGGATTGTCTGCCACAGTAGCCCTATTTTGCCCCTTGCGGGGCTTCTGTGCGCGTTTCTCTCCCTGGGTGGATAATCCCACCGCCGCGCCCCCTTTCGTTGAAATTTGAGCCGTTTCTGGGGTAATTTCGTCGGTTTTAGGATTAACAACCTTGCCGCCATCTATCTCTATGGTGAGCCAAGCCTTTTCTTGCAGAAACGTAGCGGGGTGCATACGCCACTTCTTAGTTGGCGTAGCCTTAACGTATGCAGGTATAAAGGCCATAGCAGCCGCACGCTCCTCGTCGGTAAGTGCTTCCCACTCTTGTATTACACGTTCAATGTTTATCCAGTGTTGGCTGTCGGGTGTACGCTTCTTGTCGTATGCCTGCCAGAACTCCCAAAAACCTGTCGGGTCGTCGTCGGTTTCCCCCACACCCCTTTTATTATCTTTTATTATATTATCTCCAACTCCAACTCTATTTAGGGGCGCCCTCGCGTCGCGCTCGCTCACGCGAGTTTTTTTCGTACCTTTTTCTGTACCTTTTTCGGTACTCTTTTTTGTACCTTTTTCAGCACCTTTATTTTTCTTCAAATTCAGACCGCCTTGCAGAGTGTTGTCGAAGGCACGCATCTGACCGCTCACGGGGTCGTCGAGGATGCTGCCAACAGGGTCGCCGTCGTGGTCAATGTCGGGTATGTCGAAGCCGCTGTCAACGTATAGTCTCGGCTGTATCAGCATATCGCCCTCGATGATGATGATACCACGGTCGTAGAGTTCTTGCAGGTATGGCAAAACCTCGTTCTTCGTCCACGGCAGGTCGTTCTTGGCAAGCCACTTTGCAAACAGCGGCAAACGCTCGCGTTTATCGGCTATTCGCAGGCATTTGCGCGTGTCGGATTTCTGCCATTTTGGGTGCGGTTCCCAGTCGCGCAGACGGTAGGCTCCTGGTATGGGTGGGTCGCACAGTCTGAGGAAGAGAAAGAAGTAGATTCCCGCCCCGCCTGGAGTCAGCGAACGGCACCTCGGCGACGACAAAATATCGTGCGGGTAGAGATAGATGCCAGGGTTGGTTTTCTTACGTCCCATATTATATAGTATTATTCATTTATATATGTCTTTTTGGTGTCGCTTTGCACGTTTTTCAGTGGTCGTTTTGCGGCAGAATCTGTGTCAAAAAGTGGCAAAAAAGCCGTTTGAGAAACCTTATTTTGACACGGGAAATGACACGAGTTTTGACACGAGAAATGACTTTCAAAACACCCTAAATTCTGCATGTAATTCTGCATTATCAGGTGCAAAAATTGCGTTATTCCAAAACGTGTTTTGTGTGACAAAATACGTGTTAAAATGCCGTTTCTCATTTCTTGCTATACGTTAAGCAGTTTATTGATATCGTCGTAATACGTCACCTCGCACGGCATCGGCTTGTGCAGGAGGCGCTCTATCATTATCGGCCAATCGGCTTCTGGAAGGATGTCGGTGCGCGGCTCTGTGATGATGACAATGATGTTCTCGTTGTACTTGCCGTTGACGAAGTTAGCAGGCTTCTCGACGGTGATATTGTAGCTGCAGCAGAAGCCGCTCATGTTGCGGAAAGCGCGGCTAATTGCCTGCTTTGACGCGCCGCGAAAAACAAAGCACAACTGCTCGTTGTGCCAGTCCATCGCAAATGCCACACGGAGTGGATTGATGTTAGTCTTGGCCATTCAATTCTGCTTCAAAGCGTTTCTGCTCTTCTTCCCATCGTTTTTGGTCCAGTTCCAGTTCTTTCATTTCGTCCACCACCTCGACGGTGCCGAAGCGCGGTGCATATTTTGCCACACCAACCTCGCGGAAATACTCATTGTTATAGGCTTGGAAGATGTCGCACAATCGAAGACAATGCCCACTGTCATCATTGTTGTAGTTACATTCATATCGAAGTTTGCAGTTTTCGCATGGTGTGTAAAGTGCGCCATTCGGCTTCTTGCGCACTTCGTCTGTCAGACAATACACCCTACCGAATACCACAATCATATTCAGCGGGTCGTAGTGTTCCGGCTCCGTCTCGCGGTTGCACCCAGGCTTCGACACATAGTCCTCGCCATCAATCGCATTGCCGCTGAGAGCATTTAATGTGTTCCTAAGTTCTTTGTCTGTCAGCATACATTCAATCTCCAAAATGCGGTTTTGAATGTTTCTGATAGACATTGCGATAAACTCCTGCCATATAGTATCAACCAACACCTCGCCATCAACGATTAGTCCAATGCGCAGTAGTGCAGTCATAGCCCTTCGCACGTCATCGCAGTAGTATTTCGCGATGTCCACAACACGATGTCCTATTATATGTTCTACCATACCATCCATAGCCGACGGAATGTCGGAAGGTTTTATGCGGTGCAACACACTGGTAGGTTTCGGTATATTAAGATTCCGTGCCATCTTCGTCTGTTCGCAATTCTTCCTGAAGTCCTCGATATACCACAGCGCCTTCTTTAGGTCCTCTATCTCCTTCTCGGCATCGTCCATACCCATTTCCTGCTTCTTGCCAGCCCGCATGAGGTATTTCAGTGCGTTGGCAATATCGCAGACGTAGTGACGGATTACTTCAATCGTCTCGATTCCGTTCTTCCCCTGGTAGTAATCGGGGTGTTCCACTCTATTGGTCATAATATTTGTTTGCTATAAAAATAAATTCCGTTAATGTCTCTTCCGCTATCCAGATAACCGCCTTGTGTTATTCTGCCATGACTTATAGAAAAGTATTTTTCTGTATCACGCAAAGACTTGAAACTTCCAACCAAGGTATGATTTGCACCGTAAGCGTAAATCTTCATTCCAACCCCGTGTTGTACGTTATCTTTCTTGGAACACCATTCAAGGTTCCATATACAGTTGTTTTGTCTGTTGTGGTCTTTATGGTTCACTGTTTCAAGGTTTTTAGGGTTGTCTATAAAAGCCGATGCAATGAGCCTATGAACGTAGAAAAGAACATTCTTTCCGCTCATATTAAACATCACTGTCATATATCCGTTCTTTGACCTTACCTGTTCCCTGACAAGAAGCGTTGACTTATTCCTAACTCTTCCGAATGAACTGACTTCATAATTTGGGGTTTCGGTACAGTTACGCCATTGCTCCACTACATTACCATACATACGCCTTCCTTCTCTTATGCCGGCATAAAATTCCTTCTTTTTCTGATGATGTTTAGCCTTACACTCTCTACAACGCTCCTGCATTCCATCCCACTTAACTCTGTTCTTGCAGAAACAATCCAGCGGAAGCCATCGTTTACAGCGACCACACCACTTGTGTTCCACACCGTCAATAATTTTATGTTCTATGCGTTGCATATCTGATTTCTTAAATTAGTTGTCGCTTAAAAATATGCTACACTATCAATTCATTAGTTTCAGTTTCAGGTGATTTACGTGTTCCATGCGTCAGTCCTCCTTGATTCCAAAATATTCATTAAATTCTCCTGTATTAAAAAGATACAACAGCCCGTGATGGTCGTATATCTCATCAGGATTCCCGTCCAGAGTCCTGCCCGATGACAGCTTCATTCCTTTCCCAATCTTTACTCTCATGTCTTTATGGCAGAGGAACACGTCATACCCCTCTTCTATGAGCCTGTACGAGAAGTGAGCCATCGTCGTTGTGACTATCGGTGAACAGCCTTCTTTGATGAGTTGTGTGGTAAGTGAATAAAATTCGGATTCCACGTCCTGCCATGCCCCCGCATCCTTTTTTGCCTTTTCATAAGCAAATGGGTCAATGCAAAAATATATCTCTTTGTTCATAATTCCTTATTCTTCTATTGCTGGTTCGTAAGTTTTGATTTTCACTCCGTACATCTCGGTGGTGACATGCGAGAAGTCGCAGTAGATGGGCTGAATGAAGTCCGCAATTACGTGCGGTTCGTCTAAAAACGGCGGTGTTACGACGCGCCCTATCGGTGCATCGCCGTGCTCTGCCAGCATCTGACCGATCCTGCCATACAGGTCGCTCAGCATCATTTGGTGTCTGCGTGCCATACTTTAGTCCTCCTTGTTAAATATACTCCAGTTCTTATCGACTATGTTTTTATAACCAACTGTTGCACGTGCGAAATCTTCATCGCCAAGAAAATCGCGGAATGATTGTTTCCAATACACGGTACTATCGCCCTTTATGGCTCGCATCACTTCGTGAATAAAAGTAACACAGGCATCGCGGTCGTATGCCTTGAACTGATACTTGCCAATCTGGAAGTCCTTGCGAACGACACGGGTGTTGCTCGTTAGCAGTCCAATCTTGAAGTGCTGGCACCCAGCACGCAGCGCCTGACATATCATCCTGTACGACGACTGGAAGTCAATCACCGGCTCAATCGAAGCCCAAGTCTTGTAGCCCTCGTCGCTCATGCGCTTCATCGTGGCGATGCGTTCCTCATTGGTCGAAGCATTCGGTTCCAATTCGTCGTGCCCTGTAAGAGTCCAACCGAAATAGACACGTTTCTTAACGTCGTAAATCACATCGCTAAACCATGCAGTAAAACTCATGGCATCAACAATGCGCTCTCTTTTCCCTTCGCCAATCAATGCTCCTAACAATTCACTCCGCTTCTTCTGTTCATTGGTGTTCTGTTTGACTGATAACGAGCTGAACAAGAAAAAGTCTGCATTCTTCGTCAGGATTGTCACGTCAATATCAGCTCGAACAATCTTCTTTATAAGGGAAAAGAACAAGTCTCTCGTTTCTTTAGCGCACGGGTCTGTCACGAATGACATAAAGACACCACCATCCTTGATAATCTGTTCTCTATGCTCGTAGATTTCTGCCATAGCAAGGTGATGAGCATGACCGAAATTGACGATACCCTTTTTCAGCCTTGGCACATTGCCGCCAAGTTCCTTTGCCAAGACACCTTTTTTCAGGTAGCAGTAGCTGCACCCATGCGGACACCCCATATACGGGTTCACGCTCCAGCGTCCGTATTCCTCGGCATTGCCGCGAGGTTTTGATAAAATCTTCATAGTCATGTAAGTTTATAGTTGAGTTATACTTTTGCTTCGATGTCGCGGAGGTCTTCCTCGCTGATGTATTGCCTTGCGACTTCGAGGTTCTGCCTGATGGCTTTTTCGCCGATGCGGTTGAGCAGGTTGGGGTCGTTGAGCTTGCGGGAGAGGACGTCGGCGGCCAGCACAAGGTTGGTGTCCTTGTTCAGGTCGATGGTGTCGTTGGGGTCGTCGCTCTTGACGTAGAGGTCGCAGAGGCGCTTGTAGGTGGAGAGCGGCTCTGTGTAGCGGCCACGTCGGAATATCGGTGTGTAGTCCACGCCGAATCGTTCTTTCATGTCGCGCATTACGGCGTCGAACTGCGCGACGGCCATTTCTGCGCAGATTCGTCCGCACTCCAGCCGTGCTTTCAGTTCGGTGTCCCGCTGGTGGTGCTTGTCGAGCGCCATCTTCACGGCGTTGTAGAGGACGAAGATGTGGTGGCGGTACTCTTCTTCGGTACCGTCGAGGTAGTCGAGCCATAGGCTGAGCCTGTCGCCGAAGTTGGAGTTGTGGATGGTTTCGTAAGCCTCCTGCCTGCGCACTGTCTCGTTGCAGAGCTGTTTGGTCTTCTGTTTGTAGAGTCCAGCCTTCTTGATGGCGTCTATGCCGTCGCAGATGGCGAGCCGCGCCACTTCGTTGGCGATGCCGACAAAGGTGTTCACCAGGGAGTTTGCTCTGTCGTGTCCCTCCATGAACTTCTCTTCGGTGATAGTCGGGCAGTCGCGCAGCACCTGCTTGGCGTAGTGGTGTGGGTAGTATATGGGATTAGCCGAAGCCATTTGCAATTTGACAATTTATAATTTACGATTTATTTACAATTTTATCATTCAGACATTTACGTTTGGTCGTGTTGGCTCAACCGTGCAACTGAACTCGTCGGAAACGATGTCGAACCGCTTGCTTTGCAGTGACGGACGCTTCTCGAAGATTTCGCTAAGAATCTTATCCAAGTCCAGCTTGAAGCACGGCAGGTAGTAGTGCCGCAAAGTGCATACATACCTGCCGCCCATCATAATGTCGTAGAACAGAACCTTCTTTCCCGTCATATCATCCTTCCAGACCGCCGTTGTTGTCGCCTTCGGAGCTATCGTCGGGGTTGCCCTCTTGTTCGGGGGCTTCAATCCGTTAATTTATTCGCTTTCGCTCTTCTTCTCGGGCTCGAACAGTTCCCGTGTTTCCTCGTCGCAGTGGTCAATCCAACCGTGATGGTCGCTTTTTCCTAAGAGGCTGTCTGGCATACGCTGCCCATCGAGGTATCGCTTGCAGTTCGAGCGCAGCAGGCAGCGGTTGCCTCTGCAGTAGGTGTAGTGCGGTGTAGCCATAGTCGTTGCTATTGGAAGATTAGACGTAGTGCCTGCCAGGTGAACCACGAAGAGCGCACGCAGTCGTAGAGTGCGCCGTGGGCATTCTCTTTGCCACCGAAGGACTCGGGCAACTGCGGCAGGAGTTTGTAGGCCAGCGTCGGGTCGTTCAGCAGGTCGAGCTTCGTATAGGGTTGTTCCACATCGTCGCGCTCCAGCCACTTCGCCGTGCATTCGTAGATAGCCGTGCGGCAGTCGCGGAAATACTTGTGGTGGAGCGCCATCGGCAGGAGCTTGTTGCACTGCGTCCGCTCTGCTGCATAGCGCAGGATAGGGATGTCGAAGTCCGTCCCCTGACACCAGATGCAGAAGTTGTCGGCCTTATACAGAATCAGTATCTTGCGAATCCAGTCATCCAACTCCGCAAGTGCTTCGTTGAGCAATGCCTGGCTCTCGCGCTCCGTCTTGACAGAACCGTCAATGTTTCCGTGGGAAACGGCACGCTTGGCTTCTTTTGTCTGCTTGCCCCACCACTCGGCAGTGTCCTGCGAGAAATCCCACAGCCCAGCCACGAACTGCGAGTTTAAGTCAATAGTGCGGAGGAAGTAATCCGTTTCTTCCTGCTTCGTGGCTTCGGAGAAGAACATGTGTTCCGCATCCTTTGAGAACCTATCCCAAGCCACGGCTGCAATCTGCATAATCGCCGCATGTGATGACAGCGAGCAGGTTTCAAGATCTAATGTAATATCCAATAGTCTCATATTCCTTTATTATATTATATAGTTATACATAATCATGTTTGGACCTGTTGGTGATGTCTTTCAGGCGAAGCGTCGAGAGAAGTGTCTTGATGTCGGACAGCGAATAGAGGACAACGGCGTTCTGTGCCTCGCCGGTCTTGACAGGTGTTAGCAAGTGCTTGTTCACCCAATGCTGCAGCATAGCGGGCTTGTAGCCCAGCTTGGCGATGTAGCGTTTTGCTTCGCTCTGTTTGATGAAGTCCGATGTCGGCTCGATGCTCTTGATGTACGACTGCACTCCTGCATCCACCGCCTCCGTCATCAGCGACAACAATTCCTTCAACTCGATGTTCATAGCTCTCTACCTGATTCTTGTAATACTCACCGAAGATGATGCGTAGTCAGGTCTGACGTCAAACTCCAAGTCTTCCTCGTTCTTTAACTGGTTTGCCTGAACCCTTGCAGAAGTCAGTTTTTTCTTGTCTGCGAGTGTAAAGATGCGTGTCTGGCCGACACGCATCTCTCTTAGGTCTTTTCTGCTTACCCTTTCTTGCATTTCACTAAAACTTTCTTAATTATCTTATTGCATTTATTGAAAATCGGGAGAAAAGCAGTACCTTTGCAGTGGATAAATGTCAAAGGAAGGCCGCGCTTTCCGCTGAAAGACGCTTAATAGCGCCTGTCTGCTTTTCTTGTACCCGATTGTTTGATATTCTTTCTTACTTTCGGATTGCAAAGATAGCAATAATTATTATTACTAATAGCAACTATTGTTATTATTTAACAAAATTTAATTATTATGGATAGGAAAGAAAGAATAAAAAAAGTGTTTGCATATCTTCGGGACAGCGGGTATATACACACCCAAAAAGACCTTGCAGCCGCGATAGGCTCGACACCTCCGAATGTATCGAAGATGCTCAAAGGAGACCCGTCTGTGCTTACAGACAGAATCTGCGTAAGGATTCAAAAAACATTCAAGATTATTTCCGCCGAATGGCTCATCAGCGGCGCAGGAGAAATGATTGTTGCTACCAATAACAACAATAGCAACTCTGCAGCAACTCAGCAGCCATCCTTGCCAGACTACAGCAGCCTGATGAACGCCACCATCGCTGCAATGGACAGTACAATCGCGTCGTTGAAACGCGAACTTGCAGAAAAAGAAGCATCGACAAAGACAATTCTCGACGCAAAGGAAGAGACTATCGCCTCATTGATGCGAGAACTGGACACAAAAGATGTGCTTATAAGGTCACTAAGGCAACAAGTGTCCGACCTTAGCTTTGCGCTCTCCGCGCTTAAAGAAAAAAGTACAAGTGGCTATCCATTTACACCAATGGGAGTTGCTGAGGATGGCAACAAAAAAGAGGTTGGAACATCCGTCAAAATTCCGTCAAGACATAAATAACAAAACATCAAAACTTTAATAAACAAAAGGAAACTGACCAATTTCACGGCATAGTTTCCGGTTCGGCGATGTCCGAATTGGAACATCAAAAAAAAATAAGAAAGCGGCAAAACGCCGATGCGCCCGTAGTTAAATGGATAGAATGAAGGATTCCGGTTCCTTTGATAAGGGTTCGATTCCCTTCGGGCGTACTTCACTTTTTAGAAGAATTTCCACTTTTGAGCCGTCAAATTTCCGTCAGATTTCCGCGAAAATCTAAAGGATTATGGCAACAATTACAATCGAGATTGGTAAGAAGAACCAGAAACGAGTACATCCAGTTTCGTTTCTTGTTTGTGAGGGGCGCACAAAAAAGCGCATCCCGACGGGCGTTTCTGTGTCGGACTCCGAACTGACAAAAAACGGAAAGAAGATTCGAGTGCCAGAGAAGGCAAGACAGATAGAAAACAAGTTGCACGAGCTGCAAGAGCGGCTGGATAAGCTGCAATTAGACGCTATTGGCCGCACGACAATGGATGCCAGCGAGATAGTCGAATGGATGATGGTAAAGCAGGATGATATTGATTTCTTCAAGTTCGCCGACGAATGGATTGCCAAGGCCACCATCAAAGACAAGAAGAATTATTTCTGTATGCTGAACTCGCTGGAGCGTCATCTTGGAAGCAGAAAACTGCCGTTCAAAAAGATTACTTATAAACTATTGGAGGACTATGGGTTGGCATTGAAGGACAAGCCCCGTGCGCAGTCATTGTATCTCGGACTTATCCGGCATCTATACCGCGAAGCGATGCGCCGCTATAATACAGACTACGACACAATTATCAACAACGACCCGTTCCTGCGGTATCGCGTACCAAAGCAGCAGATCAAGAAAGGCGTGCGGGCACTGGAACTGGAGCAACTGCTCGCTATATATAATTATAAATGTAGGCCGCATAGCCGTGCGCAACTGGCCCGCGACTGCTTTATTTTGTCCTTCTGCCTGATGGGGATGAATAGTGTGGATATGTACGAAGCAAAAGTGCTGACAAATGGCGTTCTGAAATATAACCGTGCCAAGACGCAAGCCCGCCGAAGCGACAATGCCTATATCGAAGTGAAAGTGCATCCCATTATTGCCAGTCTGATGAAACGATACAAAGGCAGCGGCAGGGTATTCTCTTTCTATGAGCGATATGCCGACGCATCGGCATTCAATAAAGCCATCAATATCGGACTGAAAGAAATCGGCAAGGATCTTGGCATCGACGGCCTGCAGTTCTACCAGGCTCGCCACACCTTCGCCACGCTGTCCCGCAACCTGATGCACTTCTCGAAGAGCGATGTGGATGAAGCTCTAAACCACGTCGGCTCGTATGACATTGCAGATATATACATTGCCAAGGACTTCACCATCATCAACGACAACAATTTCAAACTGCTTGACAAGGTGTTTGGGGCTGCGGCACGTCGAAAGCCCAACTGATACCATGCCCAAAGTGCTTCACAAGTATAGGGCTGACAAGTTTGCCAGACACATGCGGTCTTGTAATCCACTGATAGTCCTCGTAGCTTTCCATCTTCAGCATAAGTGTGTGCGTCTCGTCCGTCCATGACTCGAAGTTTAGTGACGAGATAATCCTGTGGCTTTCATCAAGCGTGCATTTCTGTAACATCTCGGCACGGCACAGTTCCCACTTCTCCGCCATTTCCTGCTGACGGCGCACAGCATCATTGCTACAACATTTTCCAATCTGCTGCGACAACAGCTGCATAGCGTATGCCGCCACGTCGTCCGGCTGTCGCTTCTCCACCATGCCCCGCACCTCTTTATAACCATAATTGAGGAAATGTTCAAGTTCCGACTTCGGCACACGCCCGCACAAATCCAACAACTCCTGCCTGCGCAAATCAGGACACCACTCACACATCGTACTCGCAAATGCCATCGCCTTGCGCCGCCACGTTGTGAGTTCGTCGCGCTCAAAGGCCAACACGCCCTTGACGATGGTAAAACGTATATGTGTAGGATTTCCGCGAAGCCTGCCAGTCTTGTATAGCGGCTCGTAGCAAAAGGAAAAGTCAATGTCGCCAGAAGCCATGAACGCATCCATTTCCTGCTTCGACGGTTCCAAAATCTGCGCCCTGACCTTGTTATACTTCCTGAAAGGGTTCTCCTTCACATGCCGACCCATCGCCGCGTTGTCCTGCTCGAATGTCTGCTGATCAACGCCAAGAAACTTCAACAGCACCTGATACTCCACCTCCTTATGCCCGATGTCGCGGAACGAAGACAGGAAAATGTAGATGCGGGGCGTCCGCTTCTTCTTGCATATCTGTGTAATACGCGCAAGATGAACAGTATAGCCATGCGCCAGAGAGAAGAAGTCCTCCACGTTCTCGCGGAGCATCTTGATACGCACCTTGCCAGTCCTGCGCACCTCGCCACGCGGCATTTCGATACGCCCGAAAAGCGGAGCAATCACATAGCGCACCTCGCCCTTGTCGTATTTCGGGAAAGCCATTGTCAGCTTTGACAGCCCGCACAGCGCATCCTCCAGGTCGCCATAGTGGTCGGGCGTCACGCCAAGCATCCGAGGGTCGATGTCTATCTCCAGCACCTCTTGCATATCCTCCACGGGGAACAGCGTCGGGAACCGCTTGCACTTCTCCTTCTCGTTGATGGTGTAGAGAATGCGGTCCTGCATCTGCCCAAGCACACCAGCCAGCACCCTCTGCTGCATCAGCGAGAAGTCGCCGCTAATCTGTGAATAGACAACAGGGTTATAGAGCCATTCCTGCGGGATAATCGTCGGTTGCTGGATGTTGTTTGTTTCTTCGTTCATTGCGTATATAATATATAATGTGTCATTGTTGCCCCTTTTTACCCCTGTCTTTTTCTGCCTGACGGGTAGTTGCGTAGTCCGTTCTCATTGCTTCTTTTCGCTGCATCATTGTTGCCCGAATCGTTCTCATAGTTGCTTACTTTTACCCCTCAATGCGCCGCCAGCCCTTTGTTTGTGGGCAATTTGCTATTCGGTTAATTATTATAATCTTGTTAAGTCCCATAGAAGTCTTTTTGTATAATTATAAGAATTAACAATATATTAGGGGTAATTTCAGGCAACTAACAGACGTTCAGTAGCAATAGAAGGGATAATCTGTGATTTCGCAGCAACTCCATATTAGGGGTAAATCTACGCAACTATTCAATGGTCAATGGTCAATGGTCAATGTTTTCCCTCCTGCGCATCAAGCCAGTAGCCAACCGCTTCTGCCACGAGGTTTGCAATCGTCTCTCCCCTGGTCAGCTTGATGTCATTCAAGCGGCGGTACATCGACATAGGGATGTACGTCTGCACGCCCTTGGTAGGTTCGGTGTCCTTTGGTTGCTGCGGTACAGCAACAGACTCAATGGTCTGTCCGTTCTTGATTTCCTCGAAGCCATGCTCGATGCGCTGCTCCGTGTCCTTAACTAAGCTCTCCTGCATTTCCTGCAGATTCCAGTTGTTCTTTCCCATAAGTAACTATGAATTATGAATTGTGAATTATGAATTAGCCAAACAGTTCTTTGCAGAGCCGTTCATACGCATTGGCCACAGGCGACCACTGCTTATACTCGTAGATGTCCTGCTTCTTCGTCTGTGCCTCGTTGACTTTAACCGAGCGCGGGATAATGGTCGATGTCACATTGTCACCATACGCCCCTTTCAGATAGTCCACAAACGACCGCACGATGTTCGGACGCATGTCAACCATCACTGGCAGGATGCCGCGCAGTTCCAATCCTGAGTTTAGTTCGCGCTTAACTCGCTCCATTTCCACAATAATAGGTGCCAATCCTGACACCGACAGCCCCTCCATCTGTACGGGTATCAGTAAACCAGATGCCACAGCCATAGCGTTGTAGGTACACATGCTCAGTGCTGGAGGGCAGTCAATCAGCACATAGTCAAACCATCCTGGAATGCTTGTCACGCCCTCTCCGCTACAATCCTCCACCTCTCCTATAATGAGCTTGCGCAGCACCATATACGGCTGCATCTGCGCCATCAGTTTTGGCTCAATCTTCTGGAGTGCTGGCGACGAAGGCACGTAGTACATGCCACGGTTGCTCTTGTAGATAGGCAACAGTCCCTGCTCTGATGATAGTGCATCTGTCACCGTTGACATCCTCTCGCCATTCCAGCCCATCAGCTGCGACAGATTTCCTTGTGGGTCCATGTCAATCACCAGCACCCGCCATTCAGGATGCTCGCGCACCATCGCCGCCGCCAAACTCTGCACGGTGGTAGTCTTCCCTACCCCGCCTTTGTTGTTGACGACCGCCAACACTTCTTTCAATCTTGTTTTATTGTTTTCCATAATTCTTGCTTTCTTGATTTATTGAAAAGGACGGCAGGGTGGTCGCCCCACCGTCCTATAAAGAGAGTTACCAAGTGTAGTTAATAAAGCCGTCCCAGGCCGTATCAAGCGTAATGCCGATATTGCCTCCTGATGACGAACTGCCGCCGAAGAGCGCACCTTCCCAAGTCGTAATCTTGTTGACCGTCACGGGAATGTTCTCCATAGGCTCGAACATGTCAATATCGCCGTTGCTGGCATCCTGCGACGTGATGGTCAGTTTCAGAATATCGTTCTGCTCATGCGGAGCGGTGTAAATCTCATAGACACTGACAGGCATACCGTTGTCGTCTATCACGCTGCGATACTCCGTCTGCTTCGAGTTCACGCAACCGAAGCCGGTGCGAGGATTCAGTGTTGAACTGCCGCCTGTATAATAGAACTTCAACCTTGCCACGCCTTCAGGAATAGCATCGGTAATCGTTAGGCGCATCATCGCCACCACACGCTTCATTTCCAGCGTCTCGCTAACACTGCCATCCACCACCAGCTCGCCGCAGTAGCAGAACGTGTCAGTCATCTTGTTGCTCGGAAACGTCACCTTGCTTGGAGAAGTAATCGTGCAGTTCCCCTCGCCGTTGTGAGCAATCGCCACGATAGTATAGGTTCCGTCAGGCAATGACAGTCCCACAGAGCCAAAGTTGGTGTCGCCTACCTTCTGGCTCTTCGTAGAACCAACCTTTGCATCGTCCTCGTCGAACACCGCTACCGATAGACGCGAGCACTGGTCCGTCAAGGGTGCAGTCGCACGAGTAAATTCCTGCTGACCGTATGTCGAGAACGTTAGCACCACATTGGCATCGCTTCCATCGTCCGCCTTGATGTCGTCGAAATCAATCTGCTGACAGGAAGCCAGTGCCGCCATAGTCATTGAAAGAAAAATAAACTTTTTCATAATCGCAAAGTATTAACTTTTCAATCTTTCAATTTTTCAATTTTCACCAGCTTCCTGTGTATTCTGTACCCCATTCTGCATTCAAACTCAGTGCGAAACCGCCACCGCTGGAAAACAAATTGCCGCTGTAGCTCGTCACTCGGTTAGCGACAAATGGCGCATCGTCCAGCTCGGCCTGTCCCAGTACATTGCCGTCTCCGTCGCGGGCCGTTACAGTCACGTCCGTAGTCCATTCCGTCGTGCTGCTGATGCCGTAGATGCTCAGATTCGTTTCCGTCCTGCCCACATACGACGCAGGAATACTAATCACCCTCGCCTCGTTGGTCAGTGCATCCGTAGGCTGTCCGCTGATGTAGTCCAGACCGCTGTACCAAGTGGCAGGCGTCAGCTCGATGGATGAAATGCCCTCTGGAATCTCGTCATTGACAGTCACCGAGAGTTTCGTTGCAACACGATCCAGCGTCACACTCTGAGTGGCAGAAGTCGATGATGCCACGTTGATGCTATAATCCTTATAGAACGTGTCCATCGCCTTCGCCCATGTAATCTTGTGCGCGTCGGTCAGGAGTGTCGGCGTAGTGCCGCGAGAGGTCACGAAATAGACATGGTGCGCCCCATAGCCCAGTGCGAGCGACGGTGAGCCAAAGTCCGCATCCTCTGCCGTCTGGTGTACCTGCTGCAGCAGTGTGCCGTTCTGATAGTCCAATACCCACAAGTCCGTCATCGCCTTGCCGTCCGCCTCCAGTCCGGCACGGGTCATGCCCTCGAAGGTAGGCTTCTCGAAGTCGCCCTGCACGGAGAAAGTCACCGTCTTGGTCTCGTTGCTAACTGCGGTCTCATCGTCCATTTTGTTCTCACAAGCTGTCAGCATCACTGCGATGCCAGCCAGCCAAAAAAGATTTTTCTTCATAATAGAAAAATTTAAGTTGTTAATAAATTGAATATCTTTGTGTGATACCACACGTTTATTATAACGTATAGTAAAAATAAAATTGTCAATTTTCAATTATCAATTTTCAATTATTTAATGATTCCCGACATTGCCAGCCCAATCAGTCCAAGCGGAATCAGTAGTCCAGTCTGCCAGATAACCACCAGTGCAACCGTCATCGCAGCCACAGAGCCAACGGCTTTCAAGAAATTATGGCCGCTGCCGCTCTGTACGGCGGGCGCTGTTGTAGTATTCTGATTATTCTGATTATTCAGAACACTCTGATTACTCCGATTATTCTGACCTTCGCCAATCACTCTATAAACCTTCGGCGTCACATCATTGCTCAGCCCCACTTCCACCATGCAGCCCTCAGTCACGCCCAGCTCAGTCATTTTATTCTCCGAGCATAACGAAGCCTTTCTTATTTCCCTGCCCATAATCATCACAGGTTCCAGATATGCCACAGGAGTGCGCTTGCCAGTTGCCCCTACGCTAATCTCAATGCGAAGCACGCGAGTAACCACCTTCTGTGCCGAAAACTTATAGGCGATGTTGCCCTTCGGATGATGCTCGGTGCAGCCCAATGATGCAGCCGTAGCCTTGCCGTTAATCTTAATCACCACACCATCGGTAGGATAAGGAAGTGCTTCGCGCTCTGCCTCGTAGTGATTCAGTTCGTCAAGTATATCGGCAGCTTCGCAGATTCTCACGTCAGCGATAAATCCATGCTCCTTTGCTATCTTGATGCTCTTATCCTCCAGCAGTGAGTCGGCGTTTCTGCAATCCATCTGCCAGGCGATAAACACAAGGTGCTTCATGTCGTCCGTTGGCACCATAGCATTCGTCAGTGCAGCGGCAGCCGTGCGGCAGTCCTTATAGCCCAGCCTTGTCAGTGCAGCCTTCGGGCAGACAATCTCCCCTCGCACTTCCACACGCCCCGTCATATTGATGCGCTGCGGCACAGATGGTATAGCCATTACATGAGCAAGCAGATCCTGTCCCTTGTCTTTGTCGCCACGAGTGGCGGCCGACACAAGTATGCCATCCTGATAGACCAGCGAACACGAT
>Ga0310786_10004483_pt1 | contig 19443 bp, 17 predicted proteins | sample AusTroGonzalo_MG_FD_203881 | JGI IMG/M metagenome (GOLD analysis project Ga0310786, IMG submission 203881) | Bovine rumen microbial communities from tropical cattle in Woodstock, Queensland, Australia - Gonzalo_03 (v2) (version 2) | ecosystem: Host-associated > Mammals > Digestive system >... | reverse complement strand
GTCTCTCTTTACGCTATGTGCAATGGGCCAGACCCGTCATGAAATCAAGGCAGGCGAAACACTCTATAGCATCAGTCGCACATACGGTGTGACCGTCAGTGCCATTCAGGCCGCAAATCCAGGACTGGGCGAGACCATCATGGCAGGCCAGACCATCAACATTCCGACAAAGACAGCACAAGGACCACAGCAACATATCATCATTGAGGTACCTTCCACAAAACAGGAGCCTCAGCAGCATATCATTATTCAGCCTGTACAACAGCAGACCCAACAGCAGCCCGTACAGCAAACGGTGGTGCCTGTGGTGACACAACAGACTATAGTGCCCGTAACCGAACCGACTCCTGTAGTAACAGAAATCCCTCCATGCAAGGAAACGTATGAGGTAAAAAAGAAGGAGACGCTCTTCAGCATCGCACAGCGGTTTGGTGTGACAGTAGATGAAATTGTGGCTGCCAACCCTACCATCGAACCTGACAAGAAGGACAGAATCAAGAAAGGACAAGTGCTGTGCATCCCATTCACACAAGCAGAACTGGAGGCAATGCGTCCAGTGGAAGTGGAGGAGGAAATCATCATCAAGGAACCTGTTCCTGTAAACTTCGCTGTCATCATGCCGTTCGGACTGAACCAGCAGAAGAAGACACGTGAAGCCATCACGATGATCGACTTCTACGAGGGTATCATGCTGGCGGTATCGGAAATGAAAAAGGACGGCGTGAGCGGAAAGGTGTATGCCTACGACGAAGCACAGATTGACAGTGTGCTGGCACTGCCGCAGATGAAGAACGTGAACCTCATCATCGGTGCGAAAGAAACCAACAACATCGACAAACTGAAGGCATTCACCGAGAAGAACAACATCAGTCTGGTGGTACCACTCTCATCGTCGACTACCTTAGTGAACAACACTCACAACGTTTATCAGGTGAACCAGAAGATGGACAACAACACCTATGACCGTGCGTTCGCTTCGTTCTCGGCCATGCATCCGAACGCTAATTTCGTGTTTGTGAATATCGAAGACCAGACAGATAAAGCAGACTACATGATGCGCCTGAAGAACTACCTCAACTCGGAGGACATCAGCTATTTCAACTGCGACTTCCAAAATATAGCCACCATCGCAGAGATGCTGACGACGGACAAGGAGAACTTCATCATCCCTTCGTCGAGCACTAAGACGGCATTCGACCGCCTCGTAAAACGATTGGATGAACTGGCACTGAATTCGTATCGCATCAACCTGTTCGGCTATACCGACTGGCAAGCATTTGCCGACAAGTCGATTGAGGCATTCAAAAAGTACAACTGCATGTTCTTCACCAGTTTCTACAACAATCCGAACGCAACTGACACGTACGCCTTCAATCAGCGATTCCGCAGTGCCTTCGGACGCGATCAGTACAACACGTACCCTCGCTACGGTATGCTGGGCTACGACATTGCGAACTTCTTTGTCCGCAACATGTATGTAGAAGGTGAAGATTTCGCTGCCAACATCGAGAACCTAACCAGTGAGGCCATTCAAAACCCGATGCACTTCACACACAAGAACACATGGAGCGGATTTATCAACAACGCCATGATGTTTGTGAAATACAACCCGGACGGAACCATCAGTGTGAAGCAACTGTGATGGTAAAGTTGATAGTTTAAAGTTGAAAATTGATAGTTGAAAGTCTGCTGATAAAGTGTAAAGTTGAAAGTATGAAGAGGTGGGTCATCATATCTATGTTGTCGGTGCTTTTTGTGTGCCAAACGCTCAACGCGCAGGTGGGCGAAAAGCGTAACGACTTTGCCATCGGAGGTAATGTAGGTATGTTGATGACGAGAATGGATATGACCCCCACCATCAAACAGGACTACAAGTACACCCCTACGTTCGGATTTTCAGCACGTTACATCTGCGAGAAGTACTTCACCGCCATCTGTGGAGTATCGATGGAAGTCAACTTTGCTAATCTCGGCTGGAAAGAGGTCATCGAAGACGGAAGTGGCAACACCTACAGCCGCAGTCTGACCTACATACAAGTGCCTGTGATGATGCAGATGGGCTGGGGACGTGAGCAGAGAGGTTGTAAGTTTCTGTTCGAAGCCGGTCCGATGTTGGGCTACAATCTGGGCAGTACTGAATCGTATGGAGGAGGTGTATGGGATGTATCGAATCGTCCGAACCATGTAGTAAAGCAATATGGGATGAAGGTGGATAATAAAGTTGATTATGGCATCACAGCCGGTATCGGAATGGAGTTATCGACTCCCGTTGGACACTTCCTACTCAACGCCCGATACAACTACGGACTTGGTGACGTGTTCGACAACAGCAAGAAAGGCTACTTCAGCCGGTCGGCTCACCAAACCATCACAGCCAAACTAACCTATCTTTTCGATATCGTCAAAACGAAATAACAAAAAACGAAAACAAAAACTAAGATAACTTATGAGAAAAATTACTATTCTACTCACATTCATCTCAATTGTCAATTGTCAATTGTCAATTGTCAAAGCACAGAATGACAAGGTGGCCTATCTTTTCACGTATTTTACTGGTAATGCTCCAGAACAGGAACAGATTTGCTACGCACTCAGCGACGATGGTTACAACTGGACTCCCCTCAACAACGGTCGTCCTGTCCTTGCGTCCGATACGATTGCCTTCACGGGCTGTGTACGTGATCCCCATATTCTACGCTGCGAAGATGGCAAGACCTTCTATATGGTAGCAACCGATATGAAGTCCAATCTGGGTTGGTCATCTAATCGTGGTATGGTGCTCATGAAGAGTACCGACCTCATTCACTGGGAACATACGGTCATCCACTTCCCTACCAAGTTTGCTAACACCTGGCGAAACGTACAACGTGTATGGGCACCAGAGACCGTCTACGACACCCATAGCGGAAAGTATGTAGTGTTCTATTCGCTGCTATCGCCAACCAACCGCTACGACAAGATATACTACAGCTACGCCAATAAGGACTTCACAGATATCACGGAACCTCAACTGCTGTTCGATGATGGCAAGGCAGCCATCGACGGCGATATCGTCTACAACAAAGCAGACGGATTGTTCCACCTGTTCTATAAGAGCGAAGCCGGAGGTGGTATCTTCCAGGCAACCACTCGTGCCATTCTGCCCGAAGCAGGTCAGAAGCCAGGCGAGCAATGGACGAAAATCCCATCGAGAGTGGAAGTTAGCCGCACAGCTGTCGAAGGTGTAGGTGTGTGTCAGGCAATAGACGGCAAGAGCTGGATTGTGATGTACGACTGCTATTCTGCAGGTCACTATCAGTTCTGTACCAGTGAGGACCTCAAGACTTTCAAATTTGTACAGGATACCAAGACACAAGGTGTGTTCACGCCCCGGCATGGTACGATGATTCCTATTACGCAAGCAGAAAAAGACCGCCTGCTCAATGCCTTCCCATCAACCAAGCAGCCAATTCTCGAAGGCTTCCACGCCGATCCCGAGGTGCTCTATTCAAATAAAACCAAGAAGTATTACATCTACTCAACAACCGACGGATTCGAAGGTTGGGGTGGTTATTTCTTCCAAGTGTTCTCTTCGACCAACCTCATCGACTGGACCAACGAGGGCACAATGCTCGACGTGAAGTCCGATCAGGTTCCTTGGGCGAGAGGTAATGCATGGGCACCTGCCATAGAAGAAGTGAAGCAGAAGGATGGTTCTTACAAGTATTACTTCTACTATAGTGCTGATGCCGGACGCCGCAAGGAGATTGGTGTAGCCATTGCCGACGACCCTTGTGGACCGTTCGTTGACTTTGGTAAACCTATCATCAGCGAATCGCCTGCAGGACGTGGACAGCAGATTGATGTCGATGTATTTACCGACCCGAAATCAGGTAAGCACTACATCTACTGGGGAAATGGATATATGGCAGGAGCAGAACTCAACGATGATATGACAAGCGTCAAGGAAAACACCATCAAGGTACTGACTCCACAGGGTGGCACCTTGCGCGATTATGCCTATCGTGAGGGCACCTACGTGTTCTACCGCAATGGAACCTATTACTTCCTTTGGAGTGTGGATGATACAGGCAGCCCGAACTATCACGTTGCCTACGGAACCAGCAAGAATCCGTTAGGGCCAATCACAGTAGCCGAAGAACCAATCGTGTTACAACAAGATCCATCCCTTCAAGTCTATGGACCAGCACACAACTCGGTACTGCAAATCAAAGGTAAGGATCAGTGGTATATCGTCTATCATCGTATCAACAAAGACTACCTGCACAACGGGCCTGGCATCCATCGCGAGGTATGTATCGATGAGATGAAATTCGACAAAAAAGGAAAAATCATTCCAGTGAAACCAACCCTTAATGGACCGGCACCGCTGAAGAATTGATAATTCAAGAATTGAAACAGGCTATTATTTTCGACCTCGACGGCACCCTACTCAATACGTTGGACGACCTCTATTCCAGTGTCAATCATGCACTGGCTCTATATCATTTGCCTGTTCGCAGCAAGTGGGAAGTGAGGAGTTTTTTAGGGAATGGAGTACGCCGTCTTATTGAACATGCGTTACCTGAAGGCTGCGATGCAGAACTGACAGAGAAGGTGTTTCGTGAGTTTCGTGAATACTATCTGGAACACAGTCTCGACCGCACCCAACCTTATGACGGCATCATCCCGATGTTGCATCAGTGTAAGCAATTAGGACTGAAGACGGCGATTGTGAGCAACAAACTCAACATGGCTGTTCACGACCTCCATCAGCGTTTCTTTTCCGATTGCATTGATATCGCAATTGGTGAGACTCCCGATGTACGCCGTAAACCTGCCCCCGATATGGTGTTACGAGCTATCGAACTATTAGGATGTCAACACGATGAAGCTGTCTATGTAGGCGATAGCGAGGTCGATTTGGCAACAGCCCATAATGCCGCCCTTCCCTGCATCGCCGTATCATGGGGATTTCGCGAAAAGGACTTCCTCATCGAGCAAAAAGCAAAGATAATCATTGATTCTCCAACCGAACTCCTGAAAAGAATTAAAGATTGAACATGAGACGACTTACATCTTCCATCTTACTTCTTACATGGTGCATAGTACTCAATGCCCAAACCTCCTTCGACTCAGTCCTCCAAATGCTAGCCGACTTTACACCTTATTTATATCATCAGTATCAGGAGATTGACGACCAAAATTCGAAGGGAGAGGCATTGGCAACCTTCAAAGGCGAAAACACTTTTGGGAATAACGAGCAGGGCGTGCGTCACAATGCCGACCTCTCGATGATTTGTGCGTTCCTTTGCAAATACGCCAAAGGGAAGGTCACACTTCCCCAACAGGTCAGTTGGGAGCAACTCGAACAAATGGGGCGTCGTACCCTTGTCTATGCATATTCCACCCATAAGGCCAACCGTCTCTACCCATGCAAGAACAACCAATATTGGGGGTCTGTCAGTAATGTAGACCATAGTTGGGAATCGTCCCTTTGGGCAATGTCAGTAGCCTATTCTGCATTCTTTCAATGGGATAAACTGACTGCCGAGCAGCGCCAGTATATCTACAACTTACTAAAGGCTGAGTGTAACTACGAACTCGAGCGTAGCATCCCTACTGGTTATCAAGGTGACACTAAAGCAGAAGAAAACGGCTGGGAGTGTAATGTGCTGGCAGCCACACTCGGTCTTTTCCCCGAAGATGCGTTAGCTCCTCAGTGGTTCGACCGTCTCAGAGCTTTCGCCATCAATTCTTACTCGCATCCATTTGATAAAGACGATGATACGATTATCGACCCCGATTACAACCAGAAAACTATTGCAGACTTCTATGTGGGAGCAAACCTCTACGACGACTACACCCTGCAAAACCACAATTACTTTCACACCAGCTATCTAAATGTGGTAGCTCAGGAATTGGGTGAGGCTGCGTTGGCGCTCAAGTTGTTTCAGACTGATCTTTATCAGAAAGAGCGCTGGCAGACCAATGCCCTCATGCACAACGTTGGATTCGTGATGGATGAAGTGCTATATAGTCTGGCTTTGAGCGATGGTGAACTGGCGATGCCCAACGGAAACGACTGGAGCCTGTTCCTTTACGATCAAATAACATCTTTCTCCACAGTCTCTTGTTTTTTGCGCGACCCCTATGCCCTTCTTCTGGAACAACAGGCACTGCAACAGATAGCACGTCGACAGAAAACCACTCCTGATGGCTCTTGGCTACTGCGTCCCGATGTAGGGGCACGACGTATGGGTGTCGAGGCGCATCGTGTCATGATGACTTGGCTCATGCACCATTTACTCCCAACAAATGACATCACCCCTGTTACTTGGAACCAGTTCCTGACACAATACGGAGAAACCAGCTATTATCCCGACCAAGATGTCATCACAGCATCGTCGTCCGAACGTTTCACCTGTTTCTCGTGGAGCAAAGGGTTAAAAAGCTATACAGGATATTTCGCACCTAACAGCACCCAGCACAACAACATCGTGGTGCCTTTCCGTGCAAACAACACAGGTAACTTTATCGGATGGTACGAAGTAGCAGACAAAAAGACAGACGCTATCGATGTCCGTCACTCTATCGTATGGTCAGACTCCAACAGCTACATCATCAGTGGCACCCTTGAGACCAACGAGCATACACTACGCGACCACTACGTTCTCTTCGCATCCCACCACAATCTCGTTCTCTATTTTGATATTGTTAAGGCCATTGCCGACTGCACCATCAACAGCGAGCGAGGTGGTCTGCTGGCCATCTCTACCGACCCCTTCACAAAGGAAGAACGTACACTAACAACATTTAACGGTCAACGATTAGCGACTAATGATCAACGGTCAATAGTCAATGGTCAATGGCTTAATATCGACAACTGTATCGGTGTACTCACACGTACTGAACGTACAGACAACACAATGGCATTTGGAGACCAACAGAACAACAACTCTATTCTCACCTCACGCCTCTATCCCGTCTACTCCGACAAACCACGAAGCATACGTATAGGAGACAGAGTGGACAACCGCCTCATTGCCTACTACAGCAATGTCACTACACCCCAACTATCAACTCTTAATAATCAATGTTCGATGATTAATGGACTCCCACGTGGTTGGAAAGGATATCAGGTCAAAGACACTGACGAAGCAACCTACCTCATTATCTTCAACACAGCCGAACCCATCGCCAACAAGTTGAAAATGGACAAACTCCTAAAGACCTACAATCCCACACTTTCCATCATCATCACCCTCATTGATGGAAAAATCGAAGTGCTACCAATTTAATAACAAACTTATCAACACATTAACTAACATGAAACGACTACTATTAAGCATTATGAATTATGCATTATGCATTTTCACACTCTGCGCACAAGATTACACCCTCCCTGCAGGTAAGGAAATCTATATCCCGAAAGAACTACGTGACAATGACTTCACAAGTCGCGACTCCAAATGGAGTTACTACCGTATGGCATGCACACCCAATGTGGTCTGCTTCTGGGAGAAAGGATTTGGTGATGACCTCAGCAAGGCACCCGACCTCGATGGACACAAGATGACGGTAGACCTCGACAATCTACTCTCCCGTGTAGAATACTTTTACAATGTCTATCGCGACATGATGGGATTCCTGTTGCCAGGTAGTAAAGCTGAGAAATATCGCATGATGGTCATGCTCAATTATTCCCTCGAAGGAACAGCCTATGGAGGTTCTTACGACGATGAGATTGGTGCCCTGTGGATTGCACCAAATCGTGTGCAAGACAAGACCCTTAACTGCATCGCTCATGAATTGGGACACTCCTTCCAAATCCAGATATCATGCGACGGACAATCTCAAGGAATGGGTGGTGGCATTTTCGAAACTTCTGCCCAATGGATGTTGTGGAATGTAAACCCCAAGTGGACGACCGATGAGAACTACCACTGGGAAGCTTTCAAGAAACTCATCCACCTCAGCCTCTTCAATAGCGAGAATATGTATCATGCACCTTTCGTGCTCGAATACTGGAGCTATCTCCATGGCCTCACCTACATGGCTGACATGTTCCGTGGAGGCAAACGTGGCGAAGATTTCACTCAAACCTATATGCGGATGTATAATGTCGATGTTCACAAAATGGGCGATGAACTGCTCGACTGCTACAGCCGTCTCATTACCTTCGATTTCCCCGACAAACGTAAGGAAAGTGTTCGTTATTCCTGTGAGATGAAAAGCGAACTCCAGGATGCAGGAAATGGTTGGTTCAAACCCGTCAATGCACCGCAGACATACGGATTCAACGTAGATGAGATAACTCTTCCTGCTGTTGGGAAAACCATTAAGATTCAGTTTCAAGCTCTCTCAAAGGAAGACAATATTGGCTATCGATATGGCCTTGTAGCTGTCGACAACGATAACCGTCCCACCTACCTCGGAATTAACTCTGAACCTAAGAAAACTCTTACCTACAAGAATCCTGGCCATATCAAGCATCTCTACCTCGTTGTTGTAGGCTGCCCCACCAAAGAATATCGCCCAGAATCATTCGGTCGCCGTCGTGGTCCTCAGGCAGATACTGCTATACAACAAACCCCAACGACATATCCGTATCAAATAAAGTTCTAAGACACATAAGAATAACAATATGAAACGACTTACATCTTCCATCTTATTACTTACATGTTGCGTTATAATCAACGCACAAATCATTCCTTCCCCAAATAAAACCCTTCGCGTAGAGTTGTCACAACAAGGAGGACTGCATTTCACCCTCACAGATGGTTTCAATCAATTGATTGAACGTGCTGATATCGGAATGATGATACAAGCAGACGGAACAACTATCGATGTTTCTAAAGCGACTATCAAAGGTCGTCCATCCATTAAGTTGTTGAAAGAGGACATCATCGCCCCACTCTACCGTCAGGCCAAATACACAACTGCTTACAATCAAGCAGTAGTCCGTCTCAACTGTGGTGTCAACCTCGAATTTCGTGTGTTCGATGAAGGTGTGGCCTATAGATTTGTCACGACTGGTATCAAAGGAAACTATCTGGTGCTCGATGAGCAAGCCAACATCCAATTTGCAGAAGACTACGTCAGCTATATGCCCTTCACCACAAACGAACGTAAACCAGAAGCGATGGCCTTTCAGGCGACATACAACGTAGCACCCTTCACTCGTCAGCGCGACTTGCTCGCCTTCCTGCCTGCCACCGTCGATTGCCAATCGGCAAAGATCACCATCATGGAAAGCGACCTCGAAGCCTACCCAGGTATGTTTCTTCAGGTCAGTGGTAAAGGTGTGAAAGCCCATTTTGCCAAGTACCCAAAGACTACCAATTACTATCAGTGGCGCAAACAGCAATATGTCACTAGTACAGAGGATTATATTGCGTCCTGTACTTCCAACCGATTCTTCCCATGGCGCATCCTTGCCCTCGCTCATCATGACACCGAAATGCTCGACAACAACATGGTCTACACCCTTGCAACCCCCAATCGCATTGGCGATACCAGCTGGATTCGTCCAGGTAAAGTTGCATGGGATTGGTGGAACGACTGGGCTATCTCAGGCGTTGATTTTGAAGCAGGCATCAACAACGCCACCTACAAACACTATATCGACTTCGCTGCACGCTATGGACTCGAGTACGTCATACTCGACGAAGGCTGGTATCTTCCATCCAGTGGTGATCTACTCACCACCATTCCAGAGATTGACCTTCCGCTACTGGTCGAGTATGCCAAGACCAAGAATGTTAAGCTTATTCTTTGGTGTGTATTCAACTGCCTTGATGATAACATCGATGCCATCTGTGAAAAATATGCTCAGATAGGTATAGCAGGTTTCAAAGTCGACTTCCTCGACCGTAACGACCAGACCGCAGTCGAGATGGTATACCGCATTGCTGAGAAGTGTGCAAAGCATCATTTGTTATTAGACTATCACGGAATTTATGCCCCAACAGGTATCAATCGCACCTATCCCAACATTGTCAATTTTGAGGCTGTGTTTGGAATGGAAGAGGCTAAATGGACGAAAAATGGCGAACAAGATATGCCGCTCTACGATGTTACCTTCCCTTACATTCGTCTTCAATGCGGCTATACCGACTTCACACCAGGAGGTTTCCGCAATGCTACATCCAAGGACTTCCAACCCGTGAACAACAACCCTATGACCATGGGGACACGATGTCACCAATTAGCACACTACATCGTACATGAGTCACCACTGACCATGCTGGCCGATAACCCCACCATCTACGAGCGCGAAGCCGAGTGTACACGGTTCATTGCCACCCTACCCTCACAGTACGAAACACTTAAGGTCATCGATGGCAAAATGGGTGAATATATCGTCACCCTTCGTACCGACCGTCATGGCAACTACTACATAGGAGGAGAGACCAATTGGACAGCCCGCACCATCATGCTTCCATTGAGTTTCCTGCCCAACAAAGGAAACTGGGAGGCAGAGATGGCAATCGATGGTGTTAATGCCGACCATGTGGCGACCGACTATCGTATTAAACGCCAGACCGTCACATCAGATACCCAGCTCCCTATCCACATGGCATCGGGCGGTGGCTTTGCCATCAAAATCACTCCATCGGCCAATAACCAATAAACTATTAAATAAAAAAGGCTACCCCTTTGCTTCACGCATAAGAGTAGCCACAACACAAACACAAAATAAAACACGACAAAACTACTTCAGTTTAAGTTGACAAGCATTTGAGTTGTTGAGTTCTACATACGAACATCAAAACTTTTTTACTCGTTCACTTGTCTACTTTTGAAGTGAGTTGCAAAAATAGGCTTTTTTTTAATATCTGCAAAACTTTTTCGGGATTTTTTTTACTTTTGTGCGTTTTTTACCGCATTTCTGCGTTTTGACCCCTCGTTTTGTGAGGTCGAGACCACAAAAGCGTGAAGAGAATTAAAGGGAGTGAGTGAATTGGCGAAGCTCTTCGTAAAGACGTTGGACGGGAAGTCCCATAACATTGAAGTAACTGCCTTCAATACGGGTAACCCCAATATAGCCTATCCATTCCTGGATGCCATAAGCTCCTGCTTTGTCAAAGGGTCTGTAGTGGTCTACATAGTGCAAGATATCTTCATGGCTCAATTGTGCGAAAGTAACTCTCGACACAGATGCGAAACTGTGCTGACGTTCAAGGGTGGCGAGAGTAACGCCTGTGATGACTTCGTGGGTACGGCCTGACATGTCGGTCAGCATGCGAATAGCATCCTCATGGTCGTGGGGCTTGCCGAGTACACGCCCTTCCAGCATCACGACAGTATCAGCGGTGATGAGCAGTTCGTCATCAGCGAGTGTGGGCAGATATGCCCGTGCTTTCTGAGCTGATATATAGCGTGGTATCTCTTCGCCATGAAGGGTGTCGGGATAACGTTCGTCGATGCCACTGAGGACGCGTACCTCAAAGGGAAGTTCGAGGCCAGCAAGAAGTTCCTTGCGACGGGGGGAGTTAGAGGCAAGAATGATTTTCAATGTAGTATAATGTAAAATTTATAAAATGTAAAAATGCAATAATAATCACCACCCAAAGGCTTCGGAGTTATGCATCCAGAGGTTGTGAGCTTTGAGCACTTGTTCGATGACATCGCGAGCACAACCTTCTCCTCCGTTGTATTCGGAGATGTATTGTGAGATGGCTTTGATCTCAGCACATGCATCTGCGGGACATACGGGGAGTCCACATCGCTTCATGATTTCGTAGTCGGGGATGTCGTCGCCCATATACATCACCTCGTCGTCGCTCAAATGGTACTTGGCACACAATTCTTCGTACTTACGGATTTTCTGTGCAACGCCCTGATGGATTTCAGTGAGTCCGAGTCGCTCATAGCGACGCTGTACAGCTTCAGTAGTGGCTCCTGTGATGACAGCGAGCAGGAACTGGTGTTTCACAGCATGTTGCATCGCATAGCCATCCTTGATATTGACGGTACGCATAGGTTCACCCGATGGATGGAGCGAGATGGTCTGTCGACTGAGCACGCCGTCTACATCGAAAAAGATGGCGCGTATACGGGTTAAGTCGTAATTAATCATTGGCTATATGGTTTGAGAGGATGGTATATATCTGTTGCAAATCGGGATGGGCTGCCAGAAGTTCCTGATGATGACGGATGATATTCTCATCGTGACGAACGGCTGGGCCAGTCTGTGCCTCATGTGGACTGACGCTGTGCACCTTGGCTGCTACTTCGTCGATAAGGGGCAACATGACAGAGAATGGTAGTCCGCCATGCTGACGGAGGATATTGGCACTCATGGTGTAGCAGTGGTTGACAAAGTTACTGCAGAAGACGGCTGCGAGATGCAGGTAAATACGGTCTTCTGATGAAAGTTGATACACCTTATTATTAAAAGAATGAGCAAACTGGAGTAGCAGCTGTGTGTCGGTCTCGTTGGCTGCCTCGACAAACAAAGGTATATCAGCAAAACTTACGATGCGCTGACGGGAAAAGGTCTGCATGGGATAGAACACGCCACGACGATTGGTCTGTATGACATCCATGGGGATGCTGCCTGCTGTGTGTACGACAAATGCTTGGGGCGGAAAAGCGGAATAGTCGAATGATGAGAGAGCAGAATCGGTGATGCTGACAATATAGATATCCGCATGAGGGTCTAAGTGGTTCAGGTCGATTACGGCTGGTACCCCTACCCTCTCCGCAAGTGTTTGAGCCGAATGGGATGTACGACTGAATACTTGCAAGATGGTGTGTCCTGCTTGCTGCAACGCAACGGCAAGGTTGGTTGCGAGATTTCCTGCTCCTACCAAGACGACTTTCATCGTGTGACGCAATCCCAGTTGAGTTTGTCTTCGTCCTGCAGCTTACGCTCGATGGCCGGATAACCGATTCCAAGCACACATTCCACTTCAATATGTGCCGGCAAACCGAGCAGTTGTTTAATGACTTCAGATGCACTGGTTCCTGCAGCATTGTTACGTTGCCGCACCTGACACCAACAGCTGCCGAGACCGAGATCGGTTGTCTGATACTGCATAGTGATGGCTGCGATGGAGGCATCCTCAACCCATACATCGGTGGCAGATGCATCATAGCATACAGCTATCGCGACAGCAGCTTCATGGAGGAAATCGCTGCCTGCCTCACGACACTGTGAAAGGGCAAGAAGCTGCTCTTTATCATCAACAACCACAAAGTGCCAGCCGCGCTGACCGTGACCAGTGGGTGCCATGAGTCCGGCACGGAGAATGGTACGAAGCTGCTCGTCGGTCACTTTCTCTTCAGTGAACTTGCGAATGCTTCTGCGTTTCTGTACTAAATCTTTGAAATCCATAGTTATCTCAATCTATCGAGTGAACGAACAAGCGCTTCATCCTTGCGAATGGCATGAATGGCCAGACAGTTGAGGATAATGCTGACAACTGGTAACACGGCTGCAAAGCAGAGGTGATATTGTACCTCGGCATTAATCTCGGCCAACTGGAGCTGGAACTTCCAAGCAAGGAAGGCATAGAAGCCAACATAGCCTATCAGCATGAGTGTGCTGAAAATGGTGAGTCGCAACTGACGCATGCGGAAGCGGAACAGCATTATACTGAGGAATGTCAACAGGATGACGATACTTAGCAAGATACAGAATGCCAAAGGAGCCATGCTGAATGCACCAAAGGTGTCGTATCCCTCAGCGGCATGATAGGTGAAGCTGTTGAACGATGCAACTTGTGTGCTCCCTACGAAATACTCTGCTAAAGGAAGACAAAGCCCCAGTATGCTGAGAACGGCAACAAGGGCTAAGTAAACGGTTTGAATACGCTGTATCATTAATATAACCTGTCTTGAGTATCCTTTGAAGGATTGCGGAAATAAATTTTATCTTCGAGGAACTCTTGTGTGGCAATGAGTGTAGGTTTTGGCAGTTTCTCGTAATGCTTTGATACGGTAATCTGCTCGTCGTTGTGGAACTCTTCCTGGAGTTCGTCGTTTGCATTTCCGAATTCGTCGAGCTTATGCTTAATCTCGTCTTTCAAATCAGCTGCAATCTGGTTGGCACGTTTGCCGATGATTGCTACGCTTTCGTAAATGTTTCCTGTCTCTGCACTCAAGTCCATGAGATTACGTGTAACCGTATTGGTCGGTGCGTTTGTTTTCTTGAAATCCATAATTAAAATATCTATTGTCTTTACATTTTTACTTTTTCACTGCAAGCACGGAATATCTTGTCTGCTTCCTTCATGTATTTGCTTTCAGGGAATTCGTTCTTGAATCCATAATACTCGTCAATGGTAGCACGATAGCGCTCTTCTGTTTTCGCCTCTATACTATTGACAGCCAGTTTGTAGCGCGAACGGAGAACGAGTATCATGAGTTCCTCGCGGAAACGGGTATAAGGATATAGTTTAAGTGTGTTCTCTGCTGTGATAATACATGCATCGTAGTTGTTACCACCAAAGATGCAGTTACCTGTGTAGTTGCCCAGATTGTAATAGAGTCGAGCCGACTCGTATTCTTTCTGTGCCAGACGCTCCTGCAACTGATAAATCATATCGGTGACTTCCTCACGACGTGGAGAGGTTGGGTAGTACTGAAGATATTCATTAAAGCAGTTGAGCGCAGTGTAGGTGGATGACTGGTCGAGGCGCGAATCGGGCGCCTGCTTGTAGGCCGCCAATCCTGCATAGAATCGTGACAGCTCTGCGTATGTTCCCTTTGGATAGCTCTGATAGTAACGCTCGAAATAATCGCTTGCCGAGTCGTAGTACCTAAGATTAAAGTAGCACATGGCCAGCATATATAATGACTCCTCTCCCTTATCAGTTGCTTTCAGTAGCAGAATCATATCTTCGAGTACTTGATAGCAATGATTGAATTCTCCAGCTGCGTAATATTCTTTTGCCGCTTCGTACCGGTAGTCATAATCATCGGCTCGCAAAACATTACTATAATTGCTGCACGAAGTGAAGACTAAAGCCAGAAAGGAAAGCGCTATGATTATCTTTTTGCTCATTATAGTCCAAATTACGATGCAAAGGTACAAATAATTTACCATTTAGCCATTTACTATTAACGATTTTTCTTTATTTTTTCATTTTTTAATTCTTTAATTTTTAAATTTTTCTTACCTTTGCAGTCAAATTTCGATGGTTATTTAAAAAATGAACAGAATTCATATACTCGATAAAGACTTTGAAATCTCGATGACAAACGAGACGATTCAGCAGAAAGTGAAAGCACTGGCTGAGCGTATCAATCACGACTATGAAGGGAAGAATCCTATTATGGTTTGCATATTGAACGGAGCATTCATGTTTGCTGCCGATCTGGTTCGTTATCTGGATTTCCAACCCGAAATCACCTTTGCCCGATTTTCATCATACGAAGGGACGGAAACGACGGGTCAGGTGACCGAAGTGATGGGTGTTACGACCAGCCTGGCAGGACGTGACGTGATTATCGTGGAAGATATCGTTGATACAGGCATCACGATGCATAATGTGCTACCGCTGTTGGAAAACAAAGGTGCTGCATCTGTTAAGATTGCCTGTCTGCTTCAAAAGCCTGAAAAGCTAAAGGTAGATCTGAAGGTGGACTATTGTGCGATGGAGATTCCAAACGATTTCATTGTCGGATATGGACTGGACTATGATGGATTCGGTCGCAACTATAAAGACATATACACATTAGCAAAATAAAACGAAAACGAAAACAAAAACTGAAAAACAATGAAGAATATTATTATCTTTGGTGCTCCTGGCTCAGGTAAGGGCACTTACAGCGACGAGATTGTAGCTCGCTATGGAATGGGACACATTTCGACGGGAGATGTGCTCCGCGCAGAAATGAAACAGGGTTCAGAACTTGGTAAGATTGCTCAGGGCTATATCAGCAATGGTCAGTTAATTCCTGACGAACTGATGATTGACATTCTGGCAAAGACTTACGATGCGCTGCCTGCAGGTAAGGGGGTGATTTTCGATGGTTTCCCACGCACCATTGCACAGGCCGAGGCACTGAAGAAGATGTTAGCAGAACGTAACCATGATATGGGTGTGATGATTGAACTGATTGTAGATGAAGATACCCTCATGAAGCGTCTGTTGAATCGTGCCATCGAGCAAGGTCGTGCAGACGATAACGAAGAAACCATCAAGAAACGCTTTGCGGTATATCATAGTCAGACAGAGCCTCTCGCTGCATGGTTTGAGAAGGAAGGTATTCGCCACACCTTCACATGGGAAGGTAGCAAAGACCTGATGCTCGCCAACATCTTTGCGTTCCTGGATACATTAAAATAAATGGAAACCAACTTCATCGATTACGTCAAAATCTATTGTCGTTCGGGTAAGGGCGGTAGAGGATCAGCTCACATGCATCGCGCCAAATACATGCCGAAAGGAGGTCCTGACGGTGGTAACGGCGGAAATGGAGGGAGTGTGATTCTGCGTGGAAATCGCAACTACTGGACACTGCTCCACCTGCGCTACGACCGTCATGCCTATGCCGAACATGGTGCAAACGGAGGAAAGGACAAGAGTACAGGCAAGAAAGGAGCCGACAAGATACTCGAAGTTCCCTGCGGCACAGTGGCTTATAATGCAGAAACGGGCGAGTATATTTGCGACGTAACCGAACACGGACAGGAAGTGGTGTTGCTGAGCGGCGGTCGAGGCGGACTGGGCAACTTCAACTTCTGCACCCCTACCAATCAGGCTCCACGCTATGCACAGCCAGGCGAACCGATGCAGGAAATGGAAGTGATTCTCGAACTGAAACTGCTGGCCGACGTCGGATTGGTTGGTTTTCCGAATGCAGGTAAATCAACCTTGGTGTCTTCGCTCTCATCTGCCAAACCCAAGATAGCCAACTATCCTTTCACCACCCTCGAACCCTCATTGGGAATCGTGTCTTATCGCGACGGCAAGTCGTTCGTTATGGCCGACATACCTGGTATCATCGAAGGTGCCAGTCAGGGGAAAGGACTGGGGTTGAGGTTCCTGCGCCATATCGAACGTAACAGTCTGCTGCTCTTCATGGTGCCAGGTGATACGGATGATATCAAGCGCGAATATGACATCCTGCTCAACGAACTCACCACCTTCAATCCCGAACTGTTAGACAAAGGGAAAGTGCTGGCAGTCACCAAGTGCGACTTGCTCGACGAGGAACTCATCGACATGCTCAAGGCAACCCTACCGCAAGGCATCCGTACCGTGTTCATATCAGCTGTGACTGGATTCGGACTCGACGAACTGAAAGATGTGTTGTGGGAAGAAATGAACAGCGAGAGTAACAAGATTGCCGCTATCGCTACACAGGAGAGTATTGTGCATCACGATAAGGACTATCTGAAACTACGTGAGGACTTTGCTGACGACGAGGAAGAACCTGATGACTACGATGAAGAAGACTTCGAAGATGTTGAAGACTTGGAAGACTTTGAATACGAAGAAGAGGAATAAGACGTATAAGATAAAACAAACAAGAATGCCTGAAACTCATGGTTGCAGGCATTCTTCTTATTATGATTCATATTCTGTTATTCATCATCCTCTTCATCGTCGGGTAACTCTTCGAATTCCTCGATTTGCGGAGTCTCATCTTCCATCATGTCATCATCATCTTCCTCCTCACGATTAAGATCCTCTTCTGTCTTGTCGATTCCGTCATCCTCCTCATCATCGTCATCATCATCATCTTCTTCATCGTCCTCAATATCATCAATCGACTTACGTGAACTATCTGTAATAACCTCAAAGTGGCGTTTCTCCGGACGTGGTTTGAATTTGAGGAATACTGCCTCTATCCATGTACCTCGCGCAATCTCCAGCACCACATAGCCATCAGCTTTACGTTTGTCAATCAAGCCACCAACTCGATGCATAGCCGCTTCGGGCAACACATTGCAGTCAACATAGAAGGCAGTTTCGATAATATCCTGAATGGCCAATGGGAGACCTTTCCATCCTGTACCCATATTCTCATCAATGAGTTTCAGCACCTCTTCGGCCGACAGGTGGAGGATATTCTCCATCGTCAGGTCTGTGATTTTCTTAATTTGATGTTTACGGATGGCAATGCTGTTTCTCTTGTCATCATGTGATTTCGGATATGAGAAAACTTTATATCCTGCTTCTTCCAAAGCAGCCAACTGCTTCTTGTCCTCGTTGTCGAAGAATTGCACATCGAACACAGGCTTGATGATGTTCATATAGTGAACACGGTTTTCTGCCCAGTGTTCTGTTCTGCGCCCTTCAATCAGCATGTTATAGATTTCGTCAACGTTCGACGCCCACACGTTACCTTTCGTAAGCGCAGAAATAGAAGCACTGTCATCATTGATGACAAACTCTCCGTCTTCCGTTTCACGTTTCTGACGTCTTGCTCCCCTACCTCTTGGGGCACGAGGCAATGCATCCACATCAGGCACATCTGATATAGGTCTGCGAACGATTGGACGTGGACGTACCACTTCATCCTCCTCGTCATCATCATCGTCCATCATCGCATCATACTTGGCAAATGGAGACACCGTACTTGGCAAATGGTCTTCTTCGTCTCGGTCTTCTACGGTTGGCACAGCGTCGAACCTCATATCTTCTGCATCTTTACCCAGTTGGTCAAGTTTGTCGAGCACAGCAGCTGACAAAGCCTTCTCTTCTTCGAGTTTCTTCGTAATTTCCTCAGAAGCTTCATTGACTTCTTCCGTCATTACTTTTTCGACATTCTTGATTCTTTTTTTACGTGGTTTTACTGGCTCAGCTTCAATCACTACGTCCTCTTCGTCCTTCTTTTTAGAAGTTGTTTTTCTCATTATAAAATATAGATTACAAATTACACATCACAAATTTGCTGCAAAGTTACAAAATAATTCACAATTCATAATGCATAATTGGAAATATTTTCGTAATTTTGCAAATCTTTACGACAGATTGTCGTCACAATTGAGTTTAAACCAAAAGAAATATAAGAAATGACCGAACTTGAGTTGAAGTATGGCTGCAATCCAAATCAGAAGCCATCGCGAGTATTTATGGAGAAAGGCGAGTTGCCTTTCGAGGTGTTATGTGGCCGACCAGGATATATCAACCTGCTCGATGCATTTAACAGTTGGCAACTGGTGCGCGAACTGCGTGCTGCTACTGGTTTGCCTGCTGCAGCATCGTTCAAGCATGTCAGTCCTGCTGGAGCTGCTGTAGGTGTACCAATGAGCGAAACCCTGAAGAAGATTTACTTTGTCGACGATATCAGCGAACCACTCTCCCCTATCGCCACCGCTTACGCTCGTGCTCGTGGTGCAGACCGTATGTCAAGTTTTGGCGATTTCATTGCTCTGAGCGACACATGCGACTTACCGACTGCGCTTCTTATCAAGCGTGAGGTGAGCGATGGTATCATTGCACCCGACTATACCCCAGAAGCGCTTGAGATTCTAAAAGCAAAACGCAAAGGAACATA
>Ga0310786_10004482_pt1 | contig 19444 bp, 15 predicted proteins | sample AusTroGonzalo_MG_FD_203881 | JGI IMG/M metagenome (GOLD analysis project Ga0310786, IMG submission 203881) | Bovine rumen microbial communities from tropical cattle in Woodstock, Queensland, Australia - Gonzalo_03 (v2) (version 2) | ecosystem: Host-associated > Mammals > Digestive system >... | reverse complement strand
TGAAGAACTTGATCTTCCAAAGGACCTTAAAAAGCTTTCACTTAACCAGTGTGCAGGATTATGCAAGGAGATAAGAAATATACTTATTTCCACGGTTTCAGCAACCGGAGGACATCTTGCGTCAAATCTTGGAGCTGTGGAGCTTACAATGGCGATACACCGTAATTTTAATTCGCCTGAGGATAAGATAGTATGGGACGTAGGTCATCAGGCATATACACATAAAATACTCACGGGAAGACTTGACAGGTTTTCCACACTGCGTCAGGAGGATGGAATTTCAGGATTTCCAAAGCCTGAGGAGTCTCCGCATGATGTATTTATAAGCGGTCACAGCAGTACATCTGTATCTGTAGCCTGCGGAATTTGTGAAGCTATGGAGCTTCAGGGCAAGGATAATTATGCCGTAGCCGTTATCGGTGACGGAGCCATGTCGGGCGGAATGTTCTACGAAGCCATGAATAACTGCGGCAGAGGTTTACAGCGAAATCTCATAGTTATACTTAATGATAATAATATGTCTATATCAAAGAGCGTAGGTTCACTTTCAAAGTATCTTACCTCTCTGCGAAATACCGAGAAGTATCTATCCACCAAGAGAGCTGTGGAGCGAGGTCTTGGTATGATCCCAATCGTCGGAAACAGCGTGGCAAAGGGCATAAAGAATGTCAAAGATTCCGTAAAGTCAAATATACTTGAACAGAGTACCATGTTTGAGGATATGGGCTTCATATATCTCGGACCTGTAAACGGTCACAGCTTGTCCGAGCTTGAGGAAGTAATACATATGGCAAAGTCCTATCATCAGCCTGTTTTTATCCATGTAAAGACAGTAAAGGGCAAGGGCTATATGCCTGCTGAGAAAAATCCCGGAGAGTATCACGGTATCTCAAAATTTGATATTGCTACGGGTAATCCCGAGGTATCCGCTGCTGACAGCTATTCCACAATGTTTGGAAAGGAACTTGTAAGGCTTGCGGAAAAGGACGACAAGATATGCGCGATTACCGCAGCTATGAAATACGGAACAGGCTTGCAGTTTTTCCATTTCAAATATCCCGACAGGTTTTTCGATGTGGGAATTGCAGAGCAGCACGCAGTCACCTTTGCAGGAGGACTTGCCTCAATGGGGATGATACCTGTATTTGCGGTATATTCCACATTTTTGCAGCGTGCCTACGACCAGTTGGTGCATGATATCGCTATAGGCGGTCTGCATATCGTCCTTGGTATCGACAGAGCAGGCATTGTTGGAGAGGACGGCGAGACTCATCAGGGACTTCTTGATGTGCCTATGCTGACGACTATCCCGAATACTGTTATATATTCTCCATCGTGCTATTCAGAGATGAAGATGTGTATGAAGAAGGCATTATACAGCGAAAACGGACTTGCTGCGGTAAGATATCCCCGCGGTTCTGAGGAGATGTCATTCAGCAAATACCACCTTACAACAGAACATCTTTATATACGTGAGGAAAACAGCGATATACTTATAATAACCTATGGCAGACTTTACAACGAAGCTTATAAGGCACAGCAGGTGCTTAAAAAAGAAGGCATAAACTGCGATATATTAAAGCTTACAAAGATATATCCTCTTGAAAGTGATCTTGGTGCAGAGATAAGCCAATATAATACCATAATATTTTTTGAGGAGTCTATGGGCGAGGGAAGTATTTCCGAAAAGATAGGAGATGTTCTTTCCGAACTTGGCTACCGCGGTGACTACAGCCGTGTAACTGCTAAGGGTTTTGTAAAGCAGGCTTCTGTAATGTCATGTCTTGAAAAACTTGGACTAACATGCGGAAAAATGGCGGAGTATATCCGCGGCAGGAGAGAATAAATGGCAAGACTTGACGCTGAACTTGTGGCAAGAGGAATATCCAGAAGCCGCGAGCGTGCAAAGGAAATGATACGCTCGGGCAGCGTTACGGTAAACGGCAGGAAAGCTGGAAAACCTTCAGATGAAGTTACCGAAGCAGATATAATAGAATGTTCCGATACTGAGGAGTATGTAGGCAGAGGGGCATTGAAGCTTGAAAAGGCAGTAGCTGAATTCGGCATAGACCTTAAAGATAAGATATGTCTTGATATAGGTGCTTCCACAGGCGGCTTTACGGACTTCATGCTGCAAAACGGAGCAAAGATAGTCTATGCTGTGGATGTGGGACACGGACAGCTTGCAGTGACACTTTTAAACGATACTCGCGTAGTTAATATGGAGGGCACCGATATCCGGGAGGTTTTTGCGGAAGATATCGGTGGACAGGCAGATTTTATATCTGTTGATGTATCATTTATATCCCTTACAAAGATACTTCCAAAGGTGTATGAGCTCCTAAAAGACGGAGAGTGTGCGGCAGTTCTTATAAAGCCCCAGTTTGAAGCAGGACGCAATGACATAGGAAAGCGCGGTATCGTCAAGGACAGGAAGGTACATATCCGTGTACTTTCCGAGATCGACAGTTTTGCATTATCAGTAGGCTTTATCACTGAGAAATACACATATTCACCTGTCCGCGGTGGCAGCGGAAATATAGAATATCTTGTCCTGCTGAGAAAAAATGCAGGACAGCAGAAGATACATAACTTCAAGGAGCTTACTGAAAGCTCCTTCAATAAACTTTAAGGAGTGCGTTTATGAAGGCAGCATTGTACCCTAATTTTCAGAAGCCCAATGCGCTCAGCTGTGCCCGTGAGGTATGCGATGTGCTTGACAGATGTGGCATAGAGGTATCTGTCAGCGAGGTTTTCAGACATGATTTTTCTGACAAACCCTTTGTTAAATTTGAAGATATCAAGGAGGCAGCCAAAACAGCGGATTATGTTCTTGCCATAGGAGGTGACGGAACTATATTGCGCTGCGCAAAGCTGCTTATGGGAAGCGATACAAAGCTTTTAGGCATTAATACAGGAACTCTCGGCTTTATGGCGGGACTTGAAGCCGATCAGCTTGATAAGCTCAGTCTGCTTACTACAGGAAAATATGAGCTTTCACAAAGAATGACTCTTGATGTGGTATATCACAGCGCAGAGGGCGATATTACAGCAACTGCACTTAATGAGGTATCTGCAAGATCGGGAAGCTTCAGGATATGTGACTTTGAAGTATATTCCGACAGCTATCTTGTTGGAAGATACCGTGCTGACGGAGTCCTTTTCAGTACACCTTCAGGCTCTACTGCATATGCGCTTTCAGCGGGAGGCCCCGTAATAGAGCCTGACCTTGAATGTATAGAAATGACGCTTATCTGTCCTCATTCTCTTTTCTCCCGTGCAACAATGTTTTCTCCTCAGAGAAAGCTATGTATGAAGGATATAACGGTACGTGACGACAGCATGGTGATCAATGTTGACGGCGAGAATTTTGTAAATCTCAGAAACGGTGACAGCATAGAGATATGTCGTGGAAGGAATAATATAAACTTCATAAACCTCATAGGAAATTCATTTCATGAATCACTTTGCAAGAAGATGTGTAAACCCATAAAGTAAGGAAAACGGTGTTATTATGAAGAACCGCAGACATGAAGCAATACTTGAAATAATTAATGAGCAGCCAGTAGCAACTCAGGAGCTTCTTATACAGCTTCTTGCAGAGCGCGGTATAAAGACGACTCAGGCAACACTTTCAAGAGATATACAGCAGTTGTCACTTGTGAAGCAGAGAGATGAGCGCGGAGTATACCGTTATTCGGTACCGGCGGCGGCTGTAGCGGAAAGGTCATTGTTTGAAGAAGCAGTAATTTCCGTGGATTACGCAATGAATACCATAGTCCTTAAATGCCGCGCAGGAATGGCGCAAGGCACCTGTGCAGCTATTGACTCGGTGGAGCATCAGGGCGTAGTCGGAACAATCGCAGGTGATGATACTATATTTATACTTGTAAGAAGTGAAGCAGATGCGAAAAAGCTTTCAAAGAAATTCCGCAGCGAGCTTTTTCCGAGGAGGTAAGCCCTGACAGATGCTAAAGGAAATATATATACAGAATCTTGCTGTAATAAAGGAAGCAGTCATACCGCTTGACAGCAGGCTGAATATTTTTACAGGTGAAACCGGAGCAGGAAAGTCAATACTCATAAACGGCATAAATGCTGTACTCGGACAGCGTTGTACAAAGGATATAGTACGTACAGGCTGTGATAAGGCTGTAATAACCGCACTTTTCACAGATCTTTCACGTGAGGTCTGCGAGAAGCTTGACGAGCTCGGAATATCCCATGATGATGAAGAAATAACAGTTACCCGTGAGATAAGTGCGGACGGTGGAAGCGTTTCAAGGATAAATCACAGAACAGCCTCAGCCGCTCTTCTTAAAGAAATAGGTTCAATGCTTATCAATATCCACGGGCAGCATGATAACCAGATACTTCTTGACAGCGATAAGCATTTGCAGATACTTGATGATTTTGGCGGAGATGATACGCTTTTAAGCGAATACAGAGTCACATTCAAGGAATTGCAGCAGACTGCCCGTAAGCTGGGCGAGCTTAAAAAGCTTGAACAGACTCGTATTGAGCGCAGCCGGCAGCTCAACGAGATAATCGATGATATAGGAGAGCTGGAGCTCCGCGAAAGCGAGGATGACGAGCTTGAAAAGGAGTATGAAAACGCAAAAAACTCCGAAAAAACTATAATAGCCATAAAAAGTGCGGTAAGCGCGCTGACAGGTGAGGAAGCTGCATCTGACATGATAGTTTCCGCAGAGACTGAGATAGCGGGCTTCACAGATGTCAATGATAAGCTTAGCAGCCTTTACGAGAGACTTTCCGCAGCAGAGATAGAGCTTGCAGACATAGCTTCAGAGCTTGAGAGTGTTGCGGATAAGGTTGAACTTGACGGTCAGCGTCTGGAATATCTCGGTACAAGGTTAAATGCTATAAATAAACTAAAACGTAAATACGCAGCTGACTGCGAAGGACTTGTAAAGCTTTATGATGATGCCTGTCGTGAGGTCGTGCAGCTTGAAAGCTCGGATACAGAGATAAAGGAACTCGTGGCTAAGCGTGAGGAGCTTCTTCACAAGGTAACGGAGCAGGCTAAGGCTCTGTATGAATATCGCGAACAGGTGGCAAAGCGTTTCACGGAACGAGTTACTGCAGAGCTTGAATTTCTGAACATGGCAGGTGTAATAATTGAAGTTCGCCATGAAAAGGGCAAGCTGACTGTGAACGGCATGGATTCTGTTGAATTTCTTATATCAGCCAATAAAGGCGAAGAACCAAAGCCTATATCGAAGATAGCCTCAGGCGGTGAGCTTTCGAGGATAATGCTTGCACTGAAAAGCGTAATCGCTGACAAGGATTCTATCCCGACTATGATATTTGACGAGATAGACACAGGTGTAAGTGGTAAGGCGGCGCAAAAAATAGGCATAAAGTTGCGCGAGATAGGCAGAGTCAGACAGGTAATATGTGTAACTCATCTTTCACAGATAGCTGTTATGGCTGACAATCATCTGCTCATTGAAAAGCAGATAGCAGATGAGCGCACAGAGACTCATGTTATTCAGCTCGATATGGACGGCAGAGTTTCGGAGATAGCTCGAATTATGGGCGGAGATGATCCGAGTACACTTATGCTTGACAATGCAAGAGCAGAGATACAAAAGGCATCTGAGCTTTAATGGAGGCGTAGTATTGAAGATATATTCAACGCGGCACGGACAGACCGCGTATAATAAACAAGAGATAATTCTCGGGACTACCGATATTGCCCTTGATGAAACAGGCGAGAAGCAGGCTCAGCAGCTTGCTGAAAGGATAAAGGAGCTGGGGAATATCGATCTTATGATAGTATCGCCGATGAAACGCGCAATGTCTACAGCAAAGGCAGTTGCCGATAAGTGCGGTATAAGCATGATAATTGACGAAAGATTAAGAGAATGGGATTATGGTGAATATGAGGGAAAAAGCCGTTTTACTGATGGCTTTGCCGAGAACAAAATAAACTTTGGGGTACGAATGGGAAAGAGCGGTGAGTCACTTTTGCAGCTTTCCCACAGGATCTATACGGCACTTGATGACATAATAAGCAGGTACAGAGACAAAAACGTGCTTATCGTTAGTCATGGAGGAGTATGCCGGGTTATAGAGACCTATTTCAATGATATGACAACAGATGAGTTTGCAAACTGGTTTATGGATAATTGCGGACTTATCGAATATAACGTAAACTGAGCGGAGTGATGTTATGAGAATTGGCGTAGATTATTATCCCGAACAATGGAACAGAGAGCTTTGGAAAATAGATGCAGACCTTATGGCCAAAACAGGAGTAAAGTATGTGCGCATAGGTGAATTCGCATGGTCAAAGCTTGAACCGCGTGACGGCGAATTCTGCCTTGAATGGCTCGATGAGGCGATAAGTATTTTTGCCCGTCATAATATCGGAGTAATAATGTGTACGCCAACAAGCTGTCCGCCGTTATGGATGTATGAGACCTATCCGGATATCGTTCGTGTGGGAGCAGACGGAAACAGAATTCAGACAGGCATAAGAGCTCACAGATGTCTTAATGCGCCTATGTTTCTGTATTACGCCAAGCGTATAACAGAGATACTTGCTAAGCGTTATGCCAATACAAGAGCAATAGTTGCATGGCAGATAGATAATGAGATAGAGGCGTATCCTTGCAACTGTGAAGTGTGCCGAGGATTGTTCAGGGACTGGCTTCTTGACAAGCATGATACTCTTGAAAATATCAACGCCGCATTCGGCAACAGCGTCTGGAGTGGAGAATACAGCGATATATCACAGATACAGCCTCCAACATCTTATCCAAGGGAATGGCAGAACCCTGCACTTTGTCTTGAATTCAGCCGCTTTTCATCGGATATGGCAGTAAAATTCATCAACGATATGGCGATGATAATCAAATATGCAAATCCAAATGCAAAGGTGACCACAAATGTATGGTTCAGCGAGAATACGCCTGATTTTTATAAGCTTTTTGACCTTCTGGATTTTGTATCGTACGATAATTATCCGCCTGTGCTTATTCCCGAGGAAGAGGGAGCAGTTTATTCTCACGCTTTTCAGCTTGACCTTATGCGCGGAGTAAAACATAGTAATTTCTGGGTCATGGAGCAGTTAAGCGGACCTACAGGAAGTTGGTCGCCTATGAGTCCCACACCTCGCCCTGGGCAGATAAAGGGCTATGCATTGCAGGCTATGGCTCATGGTGCGGATACAGTTATGCATTTCCGCTGGCGAACAGCCAATACGGGGGCAGAGATGTACTGGCATGGTATTCTTGATCACAGCAACACTATGGGACGCAGATTTAAGGAATTTGCTGATCTCTGCCGTACTGCCGCAAAGCTTAATGTTATCGAAACTACACAGATAATATCCGAGATAGCTATACTTTATTCTCCCGATAATGACTGGGCATTCGGAATACAGCCGCAGACGGAGGGCTATGATTATATCGAGCAGTTGAAGCTTCTTCATGCTTCGTTCACGAGATACGGAGCAAATGTGGATATCATATCTCCCACATCTGATCTTTCGAGATACAAGGCAGTCATTGCACCTGCAATGTACATTTATGAAAAAGAAGCTACCGAGAATATATACAGGTACGTTATCAAGGGCGGCACAGTTGTTATGACCAACCGCAGCGGCGTAAAGGATCAGAACAACAACTGCATCATGGAGCCTCTTCCAACGGTATACAGAGAGCTTATCGGTGCGGAGATTACGGAATACGACCCTATAGGATCTCTTGAACAGACAATTGAGGACTTCTCGGGAAGTCAGTTCACCTGTACAGCATGGTGCGATATTTTAGAGCCCACAACTGCTCGTGCCTATGCAGAGTATAAGGACACTTTCTATGAGGGCTCGGCAGCAGTTACCATGAATCGCTATTGCAGCGGTGTAGCATATTACATAGGTACATTATGCGACTATAAATTCTACGACAGCTTTGCTGCAAATATAATGAAGCAGACTGGAATACCGCGATTAATGGAGCTGCCGCGCGGAGTTGAGGTCACAACTCGTACCAATGGGGCTGATGACTACATCTTTTTCTTTAATAATACAGAGCAGGAAGTACATATAACTCTTCCTAAAGCAATGTACAGCATAATTGACGGCGGCGACAGAGAAAAGCTCTGTTTAAAGCCCTTTGATATGGATATAGTAAGGAAGTAAGCATAAATGAGGATAGTATTACAGCGCGTTACGCAGGCAAGCGTAACAGTAGACGGTGATGTCATCGGCAGGATAAATACGGGCTTTCTTCTGCTGTTCGGAGTAGGTCATGAGGATACAGAGGAGGATTGCCGCAGAATTGGGGACAAGGTATGCGGATTGCGTATATTCTCAGATGAAAACGACAAGATAAATCTTGACCTTGAAAGTGTAGGCGGTGAGCTTCTTGTAGTTCCGCAGTTTACATTATATGCTGACTGTCGTAAGGGTAACAGACCAAACTTCATACAGGCAGCAAAGCCTGAAAAAGCAAATGCACTATATGAGTATTTTGTTGAGTATCTCCGCAGCAAGGGCAAGCACGTAGAAACAGGTTCATTCGGAGCTGACATGAAGGTTGAGCTTCTTAATGACGGACCTTTTACGGTCATTCTTGAATAAAGATATATGGGACTTACAGTTGTAAGTCCCATTTTTTGGTTTTATAAGCTTCTTGAGAAACGTGAATTTTAATGTACAATATAGCCTATACAGAAGATATTTATCAATCTGGAGTGAGTCAATATATAGCGGTCTGTATTAAACAATCTGCTCTTTTGTATATATTCAGCATAAACTGACCAGACTATTACAGAGGTGATACAATGGTCAGAAAACGTGGAGAGCATGGAGTTATTATAATCACAGCGGCATTTTTTATATGCTTTACAATACTCGGCACTAATTATTACCGCCTTGCTGTAGAGCAGAAAAACGTACCTGCCGCACAGGAAAGCAGAATATTCACCTATGAAGTTGGGCGGTGTCAGGGAACGATATATGATACGAAAATGCGTCCTCTGACTAATGCAGAGACACATCTTAAAGCTGTTGCAGTCCCTTCAATGCTTGACAGAGAAAGCACAGCCGAATATGCAGTCGACTGCGAAAAGTTTTATGAGGATTACGACAAAGGACTGCCATTTGAGTTTGAATGTACGAAATATGCGTATGAAAGTGACGGACTTACGGTATTTGAAGTTCCGCAAAGATACAGCGAAAATCAGTCAGCAAGGCACGTAATAGGCTATCTTTCCGACAATGAAGGTGCCGACGGCGTAGAATACGCATATAATTCCATTCTGAGAGCTGATTATCCCAATAACATCGTGACCTACGAAACAGACGGCTTTGGGCGTATCCTGTCAGGTAACGGAAAGAGTGTTTTTCGTACAAATTCATACAAAAGCGGTGTCGTTCTCACCATAGACAAGGATATCCAGAAAATATGTGAGGACTGTGGAAAGAGCATAAAAACAGGGGCTATAGTATGTGCAGATATAAAAAACGGCGATATACTTGCGTTGGCAAGTTTTCCGAATTACAATCCCGAAAAGCTTTCAGATGCAATGAAAAATAAGGATTGTCCACTCATAAACCGCGCACTTTATTCCTACAGTGTAGGCTCGGTATTCAAGCTTGTAACAGCTGCGGAAGCTCTTGAAGAAGACGCAGGTGATATAACCTACAGCTGTTGCGGAAGTATAGATATAGAGGGTAAAATATTCAATTGTCACAAGCTTGACGGACATGGAGTACAAAATATGACGGAAGCCATGACAAATTCCTGCAATACCTATTTTATAGAGCTGAGCAGGTGCCTTGAACTTGGAAGGCTGCGTGAAAGAGCATATTCACTGGGATTTGGCAGAGAAAACTATCTCTGTACGGGAATAGTTGGTTCAGCAGGTGTACTGCCAACCGAAAAGGAACTTAGTATACCTGCTGAAAGGGCAAATTTTGCTTTCGGACAGGGCAAGCTTTCGGCAACCCCGCTCCAGATAACACAGCTTACCTGCACTATAGCCAACGGCGGCAAAAGACCTGTATTGCGCCTGATAAAGGGACTTACAGTTGACGGTGAAACAGTCGGGAACGACAAAAAGCCGAGATATTCTCAGGCTATAAGTAAAGAAACAGCAGATGAATTAAAGAAAATGATGATACTTGCCGTAAGAGATAATGAAAACTCAAAGGCTCGAACTAACAAAATGAGTGTGGGTGCTAAAACCTCTACAGCTCAGACGGGAAAGAAAAATTCTAAAGGTGAGGAGCTTTGTCATGCATGGATAACGGGCTTTTTTCCTGCAAGACAGCCTAAGTATGCAGTAACTGTATTCATCGAAAACGGCGGCTACGGAAATGATGCGGCAGCACCTGTTTTTCGTGAAATTGCGGAGAAAATAAAGGAACTCGGCGATAAATAAGCTTTGACAAGGGGAATTATATATGATATACTTGTAATACCAGTGATTCACAAGAAATATAGGAGAAATAAAATGGATAAAATATCTTCATTATTTCAAAATACCAATAATAAAAAGCTTTCACTTAATGCAGCGTTTAAGAAGATATTTGGTGAAGCGTTAGGATCATTTGGATTTCATGTTGTAAAAGGAAAATATCCATATCTTGTCAGAATTATTAACGGTGAGATACTTCATATTATTTCTTTGAAAACGGAACAAGCAGAATATCCAGAAGATAAAGCTTTTAGCATTCTTGGTGGTATTGCTACAGTTTATCGTCCTAAAATTGATTTAGAAGTAAGTCCTATGGCAAATTATAATTGGTTAAATAATAGTGTGGCAGATTTTTATGCGAAATCAGTCGATGCAGAACCAGATTATTACACTTATTCTATTCTTTCTAAATTTAACTATTTTTCGGAAGTTCCTGACTCATTGTCTTCTATTATGGAAGAAGCTATAGAATATACAAAAAAATATATTCTTGCGACCATGAACAAAGTTAATACTTTAGATGAATGTATACGGTTTTTTGATAAATTTAATCTTTCATGCAGTACTGGGATATTTGATTTAGATAAAGAAACAATCTATGATTCTCCTGATAATGAAGGATTATTATACATTGTTACGGATAATGAAGTGATAAAAGAACGATTAAAAAAAATAATAAGTGGCGAAATTGAAGTTTTTGATTGCTCAAAGGAGTATGCAAGAAGAATATATGATTATTTTATAGGGGATAAACACAATAAGATCTTAGAAATAATCAAAGACATAAAGATGAAAAATATAAATCAATTGAAAAATTATATTAAATTATAATTTTTCCACTCCAAAACCATTGACTTTTACTGAAAACAGCGTTATAATAATAAAGTATAGCAATGACGGGAATGACTGTAACAAATGCGGTGCAGAGAGAAAGCGGTCGGTGTGAGCTTTTACGCATGATACAGGTGCTACCCCTGAGCTACTCTGAGAAATCAGGGCGTATTTCTGCGTTAAGGATATCGAGGAAAGGACTTCGTTCCTTTTGAATTTGGGTGGTACCACGAAAGCCTTCGTCCCATTTATGGCGGCGGGGCTCTTTTTGTTTTAATTCGGAAATACGAATTAAAGTGTATCAGCGTCCTTGATGTGTGATGTCAATTAATTATGCATTATGCATTATGAATCATGAATTAATTAAAAGGAGATCATTTTTATGCAGTGGACAGGTCTTAACGATCTACGTGAAAAGTATTTATCTTTCTTCGAGAGCAAGAACCATACAAGAATGGCAAGTGCTTCTCTTGTACCTCAGGGTGACAAGAGCCTGCTTCTTATCAATTCAGGTATGGCTCCTCTGAAAAAATTCTTCCTCGGACAGGCTACTCCTCCGAACAAGAGAGTTACTACCTGTCAGAAATGTATAAGAACTCCCGATATCGAGAGTGTTGGTAAGACTGCTCGTCATGGTACATACTTCGAGATGCTCGGTAACTTCTCTTTCGGCGACTATTTCAAGACTGAGGCTATCGAGTGGGCATGGGAATTCCTTACAAAGACTCTTGCTATCCCTGCTGAAAAGCTCTGGATAACAATTTTCGAAAGCGACGACGAGGCTGAGCAGATATGGGAGAACCATATCGGTATCCCACATGACAGGATAATCCGTCTTGGCAAAAAGGATAATTTCTGGGAGCATGGTTCAGGTCCTTGCGGTCCATGTTCTGAGATACATTTTGACCGTGGTGAGGCTTACGGTCCTTTTGAGAGCTTTGAGCAGGCTAGCGACTGCGACAGAGTTATAGAGATATGGAATCTTGTATTCAGCCAGTTTGACAGTGACGGTGAAGGTCACTATGCTGAAATGAAGAGCAAGAATATCGACACAGGTATGGGCCTTGAAAGACTTGCTTGTGTAATGCAGGGCGTTGACAACATCTTCGAGGTTGACACTGTTCAGAATATAATGAAGCATATCTCATCTATCGCAGGTGTTGAGTATAAGAAGGACGCTAAAAAGGACGTTTCTCTCCGTGTTATCACTGACCATATCAGAAGCACTACTTTCATGGTAGGCGATGGTATTCTTCCTTCAAATGAGGGCAGAGGCTATGTTCTCCGCCGTCTCCTCAGAAGAGCTGCACGTCACGGCAGACTCTTAGGTGTAAAGAGACCTTTCCTTACTGAGGTCTGCGATACAGTTATAAATGAGAACGCTAATGCTTATCCTGAGCTTGCCGAGAAGCGCGATTATATCAAGAAGATAATCGGTGTTGAGGAAGAGGCTTTTGCTAAGACTATCGACAAGGGTACTGAGCTCCTCAATCAGTTCACTGAAAAGCTTGCTGCTGAAGGCGGTAAGGTGCTTTCAGGTGATGATGCATTCAAGCTTTCCGATACATATGGTTTCCCGATTGATCTTACAGAAGAGATCTGTGAAGAGAAGGGATATACAGTTGATCGCGAACGCTTCACCGAGCTTGCTAAGGAGCAGAGAGCAAGAGCTAAGGCTGACCATGCTGCTAAGGCTGGTTCTTCATGGGCTGATAACAGCATAAAGGTAGATGCTCCTGCTACTATATTCACAGGCTATACCGCTTTCGAGGCTGAGGACGCAGAGATACTTGCTATTTACAAGAACGGCGTTGAGGTTGAAACTGCTGTTGAGGGCGATGATGTTGTTATCGTTCTTGATGTTACTCCTTTTTACGCTGAGAGCGGCGGACAGGTTGGCGATACAGGTATGATAATTAATGGTGCTAACATTGCTTCTGTTGATGATACTATAAAGTCTGAGGGACACTTCCTCCACATTGCTACTGTTGAGCAGGGAAGTATCTCAAAGGGGGACAAGGTGCTTGCTCAGATAGAAAAAGACCGCAGAATGGCTATCATGCGTAATCATACTACAGCACATCTTCTCCAGCACGCACTCAGACAGGTACTCGGAGATCATGTTCATCAGGCTGGTCAGCTCGTTAACGAAAAGGCTTGCCGTTTCGATTTCAACCACTTCAGTGCGATGACTGAGGAGGAGATAGCAAGAGTAGAGGATATCGTAAATTCTGAGATAATGTCTGCATTCCCTGTTACAATGCAGGAAATGCCCATAGAAGAAGCAAGAAAACTTGGTGCTATGGCTCTCTTCGGCGAAAAGTACGGTAATACTGTCCGCGTTGTAACTGCCAATAAGTCAGTTGAATTCTGTGGAGGTACTCATGTATCAAACACTTCACAGATCGGTCTTTTCAAGATCGTTTCTGAGAGCTCTGTTGCAGCTGGTGTAAGACGTATAGAGGCTGTTACAGGTATGAATGTTATTGCTCTCCTCAATGACTTCAAGAATACTATAATAAAGTCTGCAAAGGCACTGAAGCTTGCAAATATCACTGAACTTCCCGAGAAGTGTGCTGCTATTGCTACTGAGTCAAAGGAGAAGGACAAGAAGCTTGAAAGCCTTACACAGCAGATAGCTAATTCAAAGACTGCTGCTCTTTTTGACAATGCAAAGGAAGTAGGCGGAGTTAAGATAGTTTCTGCACGTATGGACGGTTCTGCTCCCGATGCACTCAGGAAACTGGGTGACAGTGTAAAGGATAAGGAAGAGGCTATTATAGCTCTCTTTGCCGGAACTATTGGCGAAAAGGGTACATTCTACTGTGTCTGCACAAAGGACGCTGTTGCAAAGGGCGCAAATGCCGGAAAGATAGTCCGTGAGATAGCTGCTTTAACAGGCGGTAAGGGCGGCGGAAAGCCGGACGGTGCTATGGCAGGTGCAGGAGATGTCTCCAAGATAGATGAAGCAATAGGCAAATTTGAAGAAATTGTAAGCGCATCACTTTAATAATAATGATCGGAGCGGTTTTCTCCGCTCCGTACATCTTAATACAAAGGAGAATTATTATGGATTGTTTATTCTGCAAGATAATCGACGGAGAAATACCAAGTACTAAGGTATATGAAGACGAATTTGTTTTTGCTTTCAAAGACATTGCCCCTATAGCTCCCGTACATTACCTTATAATCCCTAAGGTACATATCTCATGCGCAAATGAGATAACAGAGGAAAATTCAAATGCGGTTGCAAAGGTATTTGAGGCTGCTGCTAAGATAGCTAAAGCTGAGGGCATCGAAAGCTACCGTATCATCAATAACTGCGGTGATGATGCAGGTCAGACCGTAAAGCATCTTCATTTTCATATGCTTGCAGGTATAAAAATGGGCTGGGGACCTGAGTCTCTTGGAAAGACAGAATAAGGAGGATATAAATATGTCTGATACATACAAAATGACCATTGCCGGTCTCGAAAGAGAGCTTCCTATCTGTCCTCTCAATGACAAGATTGATATTGCGGCTTTTGTAATGTTTTCTGACGTGGAGCTTACTGTTGCTGCTGCTGAGCAGCTCCTGAAAAAGTCACCGTATTTCGATGTTATTGTTACTGCAGAGTCTAAGGGTATACCGCTTGCTTATGAAATGGCAAGACAGAGCGGTAAACCTTATGTTGTTGCAAGAAAATCAGTAAAGCTTTACATGACTGATCCTATTGCTGTTACAGTAAAATCTATAACTACGGCTGCTGAGCAGACACTTTATCTTTCACAGGAAAAGGTTGAGATGCTCAGATATAAGAAGGTACTCATAGTTGATGATGTTATCAGTACAGGTGAGTCTCTTAATGCCCTTGAAAAGCTGGTAACTGAAGCAGGCGGAGATATCACAGGTAAGTCGGCTGTTCTTGCCGAGGGCGATGCTGCTGACAGAAATGACATCATCTTCCTTGAAAAATTACCTCTCTTCTTTAAATAAGGAATAAAAATTATGAAGCGAAAAATGATTGGTGCTGCAGCAGCGTATATGGCGGGATTGTTTTTCGCTTCATTTTTTACCGCTCCCGTCCTGCTGATCGCTTTATCTGCAATGCTTGCTGCTGCACTTGTTATCGTAAAGAAGTACGGCTTTTGTAAGAGCGACTATATTCTTATGGGGGCTTTCTTTGGTGCGGCAGTATGTGCTTTTTCGGCTTATTCCGCTATAAGATACTATCCTGCTGTGACTATGGACGGTAAAAATGGTAGCTTTAAAGGCGAAGTCAGGGAAGTAGTGCGTTATGACGGTGAAAATTTCTCTTATATCCTAAGAGGCAGGATAAATGATGATATCCCTGCAAGTGTGAGTTTTTACAGCAGTTCCTGTAAGGCTGACTACGGAGATATTATATCTATTGAAAGCTGTGTTCTCTCTAAGCCGTCAAAGGATTACCTTTTCGACAGCGAAAGGTATTATAGATCCGATGGCGTTTATCTCAATGTGGAAAAGGCTGATGGATTAACTGTTGAAAACGGGAGCGGTCGCAAGTTAAAAAAGCTTATCGCTAAGTACAGAGAGAATATAATTTTTGATTTCCGTACTGAACTCGGTAAGGACAGCGGCGATCTTCTGGCAGGCATGGTTTTCGGTGAAAAGCGTGGAATGGACGTAAATATGAAAACGGCTGTTTATCGCAGCGGTATCGGTCATATGCTTGCAGTTTCGGGACTTCATGTTTCTGTTGCTGTACTTGTTCTTATGACATTGCTGAGTTTGCTTAATGTGAACAAGTACGCTTCCTTTGTAGTTATGGAGCTTTTGCTCTTATTTCTTACAACTATGGCGGACTATCCTGTTTCTGCGATAAGAGCTGCAATTATGATGAGTTTTATATACGCTGCAAGGCTTTTCAGACGGCAGAATGATACATTCAACTCACTTGCATGTGCGGTGCTGCTCATATGTCTGTTTCAGCCATATGTTGTCTATGACGAGGGCTTTATACTTTCAGTAGCGGGTACTTTCGGTATAGGTGTGTTCGGACAGTATATGACAAAGGATATGCCTGATGTTAAAGTATGGCAAAAGCTTGCTAAGACAATTGCGGTCATGTTTTGTACAGCATTGTGCGTATTTCCGTTTACTGTGCTGTTTTTTGATGAGACCTCTCTTATATCGCCTATAACGAATGTATTTATAGTTCCGCTGTGCTCTGTATCCATGATAACAGGTCTGCTTTATGCCATGACAGGCGGTTTCATTGATCTGCTTCCTGTTTCGGGAGCTATAAACGATGTTATACTGAAGTTTTCAGACAAACTTGCTCATGTAAGATTTATTCATTTTTCATGTGACAGTAACGCTATAGTGTATAGTCTTTTTGTATGTACCTTTGTTATTGCTATAGCAGCTGCTTTATTCAGAAGCAGAAGATTTATATTCGTTTGTATGTCTCTTTCTCTTGCTTTTATGTTCATAGCATCCGGAATTGTTCGTATGATGAAAAATTCAGTTCTTACTGTTGCGGTACTCGGAAAGGGAAGCAATACTGTGGTCGTTGTGTGCAAGGGGGGCAGTGCTGATATCATCGACCTAAGCGGTCATTATCGTTCGCCTTCGTATGTAAGAAAGTATCTGACGAGGAATGGTATATCCTCTGTCGATAATATTGTTATGACCGCAAAGGTGCAGTCGGCTTATTCTGCTTATGAAAAAGAACTGGAGTTTATTGATGTAGGAAAATGGCTTATATTTGCAGACACTGATATCGCCTCGGTAAATGTATCGAATATTGAGTATTTCTGTGATGCTGAGCTCTCTGTTGAGAGAGTGGATCTCCGTGTTATCTATGATGACGGTATACTTACTGTTGCTGATGAAAACGGTGAGATATCTTTTGTGAAGTATGTGGATATCGATGCAGTAAACAGTGATGTTACTGTGTGCTATGGTAAGACTACAAACAGAGAGAACACAAGAGATAATGTGATCTTTAATGATGATGATAATAATTTTGAGATTGTGCTGTCACAGAAAGGCAGCTGTAAGATAAGGAGGCTCTGATGCCACAGACTGATCCTAAGACTATAAAGGCACAGCTCAGAAAGGGAGAGCTGAAAAATCTGTACTATATCTTCGGCAAAAATATACCTGAGGTCGAAAAGCTTACTAAGCTGATAATCCAAGCTGCGGTAGGAGATAATGAGGAATTTGCGCTGAATAAGCTGGACGGAAGATACATTGATACCTCTGAGCTTTATGATATGATGCAGATGATGCCAATGATGTCTGAATACAACTGTATTCTCATAAATGATTATAACTGCGAAAAGCCTCGTGAAAATATGGCTGGTCTGCGCAGTGATGATCTCAATAAAAAGCTTATAGAGTCTCTGAAGGACATCCCTCCTCAGACGATCATCATCTTTAATGTTACAGGCTTTGAGATAGCTGTAAAAAATGATTATAAATCTGGAAGGAGTATTATCAAGGATAAGAACAAAAAGCTTGCAGACTATGTTGAAAAAGCAGGCGAGCTTGTGGAGTGTCAAATTAAGACTGAAAATGAGCTCGCAAAGGATATTGTCGCAAGTGTCTCAGCAAGAGGCAGTCTTATTTCTCTTGATAACGCACGTGAGCTTGCGGTCATGTGTCAGTCAGATACACTTACTATCAAAAATGAGATCGATAAGCTTTGTTCATATGCAGGCAGTGGCGAGATAACTGTTGATATAATCCACAATCTCGTTCACAGACAAAGCGATGTAACATTTTTCAAGCTTGCTGATGCAGTTTCAGCCTTCAATAAGAGAGAGGCGTTCGAGGCTCTTGACGAGCTTATGCAGGATAAGGATAACAGAGGTGCTGTTCTTGACAATATTACAGCCTCCTTTGTTGATATGTACCGTGCTGCCTGCGCAAGGAAATGCGGAAAGCAGGTAGCTGATGTAAAAGCAGATTTTGCTTACGTATGGGAGTTCAAGGTGAAAAATGCTTTTCGTGACAGCTCGAAAATGAGTATCCGCAGATTGAGAGAGTGTATCAGAATACTGAGAGACACAAATATTACTCTTAATTCGGGAGGCTGTGACGAAAAAACTGTCCTTGAGCAGACTGTTACAAAAATGCTTATGACTAAAAATTAGCGGAGGTTTTATGATAAAGTTAGATGAAGCAATTATTGTTGAGGGAAAATACGATAAGATAAAGCTTTCATCGATCATTGATGCTGTTATCATCGTTACCAACGGCTTCGGTATTTTCAAGGATACGGAAAAGCTTGAGCTTATCCGCTATTATGCAAATAAAACGGGTATTATAATTCTCACTGATTCAGATGCGGCAGGGCGGAAGATACGAGGGTATATCAAGGGCGCTGTTGGCAGCGGCAGGATAACAAATGTATATATCCCCGATGTTTTCGGTAAAGAAAAGCGCAAGACAAAACCATCTGCTGAAGGAAAGCTGGGAGTTGAGGGCATAGATGTCAATACTCTCCTTGAGGCTTTTGGCAAAGCAGGCATTACTGCATCTGAAAGAAGTATCCGTTCAGATATAACAAAGCTTACTCTTTATGAACTTGGGCTCAGCGGTGGAGCTAACAGCAGTATGCTGCGTGAAAAGCTTCAAATCAGTCTCGGTCTGCCGAGACAGCTTTCAGCGGGAGCTCTTATTGAGGTGCTCTGTACAATGATGGACAGCAGTAAGCTTGCGGAGCTTACCGAGAGGATAAAGGAGGAAAACGATGGTATATAGCAGTCTAATGTTTATATACGGATTTCTCCCTGTTGCTCTGCTGCTCTATTATCTGACACCGAAAAAGCTGAGAGAAACTGTGATGCTGCTTGAAAGCATGACTTTTTGCTGCATGATAAGTCTTTATTTCTTTTTCTTTATAACAGCATATTCTGCTGTGAATTATCTGTTCGGGAATATGATAGGGAAGCTGAGAAAAAATGAAAAGCTTGCCGCTATACCTCTTGCTCTTGGTATCATATTTGATCTTATTATGATATTCGGCTTCAGGACAAAGTATTTTGTGTGGCTGCATGATATGCTTCATGCTCCGGAAGTTTTTTATCCGATAGGAATATCCTTCTTTACTCTTGCTGCAATAGGTACGCTTATAGATATCTATAAAGGCAGGATAAATGCTGATAAAAGCTTTGTAAGATATGCACTGTATAT
>Ga0310786_10004480_pt1 | contig 19448 bp, 15 predicted proteins | sample AusTroGonzalo_MG_FD_203881 | JGI IMG/M metagenome (GOLD analysis project Ga0310786, IMG submission 203881) | Bovine rumen microbial communities from tropical cattle in Woodstock, Queensland, Australia - Gonzalo_03 (v2) (version 2) | ecosystem: Host-associated > Mammals > Digestive system >... | reverse complement strand
TTGCGGTGCTCTTCGGCAGCATCAGCCTTTCGGCCCAAACCACCGACATCAAGGCACCGAAGAACAGCATCCTTTCCAGTCAGCAGCAAATCATGAACGAAAAGACTCCTTCGCCGCTGCCCATCATCGATGAATCCAACATCATGTGGAAGAAGACGGTGATTAGGGAGATTGATTTCCGTCAGAAGATCAATCAAGTGTTCTACTATCCAATCAATCCGACCGAGGACTGGAGAAACCTCATCACGGTGATTTATGAGGCCATTCAGAGCGGTGACATCACACCATACCGCGTTGAGAACAACATCGACGACATGGTGACTCCGCTGACTTTGTCCGATTTTGAAAAAGAAAACACGAAGATTGGCGACCCGCCGGTCATCTGGAATGAGGAATTGGGCACCGAAGTACCCAATGAGATTTCCTTCAAGGACCGTATGCTTAATGTGACCCGTCTGCGCATCAAGGAAGACTGGTATTTCGACAAGAAATTGTCGCAATTGCTTGTCCGCATCATTGCCTTGGGTCCCATCGTTGTTGACGATGACGGCGGCCTGTCGCAGGTGTGCTGGATTCCTTACGAGGACTCCCGCGACGTGCTGGCCAAGGCCTTCGCCTTCAACCGCAACAACTCGGCCCAACGCCGCACCTATGATGAAGTGCTGCAGAAGCGCATTTTTGACAGTTACATCATCAAGGAAGAGAACGTGTATGACCGTTACATCAATTCCTACGCTTTCAACATTGATGCTCTCTATGAGTCGGAGCGTATCAAGAACAAGATGTTCGATTTCGAGCAGAGCCTGTGGGAGTATTGATTTGTTGAAGTTTTCATTTGAGAAAGGGCATCCGCGAAGGATGCCCTTTTTTGTTGTCGGTGGTTTGGCGGTAATACAAACAAAAAGAGCAGCAGAGAAATCTGCTGCTCTTTTGTCGGAGTGGCCCGACTCGAACGGGCGACCGCTTGCACCCCATGCAAGAATGCTAGCCAACTGCACCACACCCCGATTGCTTTAGCGGCTGCAAAGATAGGAAGGTTTTTCGAATTGGCAAGCGATTTTGAGGAAAAAATTTTATCTTTGCAGCAAATATCGAATCATTATCAAACACGATTGCTATGGAACACATTGAATGTCTTATTATTGGCTCGGGTCCAGCAGGCTACACCGCAGCCATTTACACTTGTCGCGCCGATGTGAAAACCGTCGTTTATGAGGGTATGCAACCCGGCGGACAGTTGACCCAAACCACCGAAATCGAGAACTTTCCGGGCTATCCCAACGGCGTGAAAGGTCCTGATATGATGGACGAAATCCGCCAACAGGCTTTGCGCTTTGGCGCAGAAATCCGCGAAGGCGAAGTCACGGCCATTGATGTCAGCCAACGCCCCTTCAAGGTGACGACGGAATACGACGGCGAACTTTTGGCCGACAGCATCATCGTTTCCACGGGTGCAGCGGCGCGTTATCTCGGCATTCCTTCCGAGGAGGAATTCAAGGGCGGCGGCGTGTCGGCCTGTGCCACTTGCGACGGCTTCTTCTATAAAGGAAAGGATGTCGCGGTCGTTGGCGGCGGTGACACGGCTTGTGAGGATGCCACCTATTTGGCCAAACTCTGCAACAAGGTCTATCTCATCGTCCGCCGTGACGTGCTTCGCGCCTCGAAGGCCATGCAACACCGCGTTTTGAACACGCCCAACATTGAAGTTTTGTGGAAGCATCAGACCAAGGAACTCTTTGGCGAGCAACAAGGTTTTATGAAGAAACTGAAGGGTGCCGTGCTCTACCACAGCGACACCAAGGAAGAACGCACTATTTATGTGGACGGTTTCTTTGAGGCCATCGGCCACACGCCCAACACTGCGCCGTTCAAGGGCATCCTTGACATGGATGAGGATGGTTACATCATCACCAAGCCGAAATCAACTGCCACCAACGTGGAGGGCATTTTCGCTTGCGGCGACTGCCAAGACCGCACGTATCGTCAGGCTATTGTAGCCGCTGGAACTGGTGCTATGGCGGGGATTGAGGTGGAGAGGTTTTTGGCGGAGAAGAAATAGTGTAATAATATGGCGAACTCCCTCACCCCCCGGCCCCCTCTCCATCATAGCGGAGAGGGGGAGGAGCCTGCCCAAAACTATAGTGTGGCACGTAAGAAAATAAATCCCAAAAAACTTGAACTTGCCAGACATTTTCGCAAGAATCCGACTGAAAGTGAAGATGCGGTGTGGCAAATGTTGCGCAATAGGCAACTTAGAAATCTGAAATGGCGGAGGCAGCAAGTAATTGACGGTTTTATTGCTGATTTTTATTGTGCCGAACTGAATGTGGTTTTGGAGATTGACGGGTCGGTTCATAACAATGAAGAAGTTAAAGAGTACGACGAGTATCGAACTTCAGTATTTGAGGCGAGAGGTATAAAGGTATTCAGGTTAAAGAATGAAGACTGCGACAAACAACATCTTACAGAACTAATTGATAACATAATAACCAGCCTGCAGTAGCCCACACCCCTCTCCAGAGGGAGAGGGGCAGGGGAAAAAAGCGATGTTATTCCATACAGAAATTAATATTAATCCTTTGGAGCAGACCATCCGTTACGCCGACAGTTTGCTCTTTTTGGGCTCCTGTTTCGCCGATGAGGTGGGCGGCATTTGCAAAGGCTTGGGTTTCAATGCCCAAGTGAATCCTTTCGGGGTGTTGTACAATCCCGCCAGCATTGCCCAAGCGGTGAAACGGTTGGCCAATGGCAAGCCTTTCATTCACGGTGAGGTTATCCAAGTAGGGGAGGGCTATTATTGCACTTTCAGCCACAACACGGCTTTTTGGAATGTTTCTGAAACCGCGCTTTTGGAACAGGTGAACGAAAACTTGAAAGCGGCTCACGAGCATTTCTTGAAATCGAAATGGGTGATGGTAAGTTTGGGGACTTCGTGGGTGTTTCGGCATAAGGAAACCCATCAGGTGGTTGCCAATTGCCACAAATTGCCCGCCCGCCAATTTGACAGGGAGTTGCTCTCCGTGCAGCAGTCGGTGGATTGCCTCGCGGAGATGCTGCAAGCCCATCCTAAAAAGCAATTCATTTTCACCGTGTCGCCTTTGCGCCACCTGAAAGACGGTTTGCATGAGAATCAACTGAGCAAGGCGGCTTTGCTGTTGGCTGTAAATCAGGCTTGTAAGCAATTTGAAAACGCGCATTATTTCCCCGCTTACGAAATCCTTTTGGACGAGTTACGCGACTATCGTTTCTACAAGGAAGACATGGTGCATCCCACCGAGCAGGCGGTACGTTACATTTGGGAACGTTTCGCCGACTTCGCCATCGATCCGAAGGAAAAGCCCACTATGCAAGCCGCCACCGAATTGCGACAAATGCTTCAGCACAGGCCGATGTTCCCTGAAAGCGAGGCTTTCAAGAAGTTTGAGATGCTGAAAGAAAAGAAAATCAGTGAGTTGAAGCGTGATTTTCCAGAGGTTTGCCTTGGGAATTTGGCCGACAAAAACAATTAATTCCACATTCCAACTTCCTCATTCCGAATTTATTCGTACCTTTGCCGCCCATTCCGCGAAAGGAATGACAAATTTTTACACTAATACATTAATTAAATGACTGACAACGAAAGATCTGGCAAGCGTCCGCGCTCCAGAATTGGGGAACCGGAAGAGTTCCAACAGAGAAGGTCCTTCAAATTCTATCACCGCGACGGTGACGAGGAAGGACGCGAAGAGAGAAGATTTGGCGACAAGCCGAGAGGTGAACGCCGATTTGATGACAACCGTGGCGACCGCAAGTTCGGCGACCGTCCGCGCCGTCGTTTCGATGACGACGACCGTCCACGTCGCCGCTTTGATGACGATGAGCGTCAGCGCCGTAGGTTTGATGATGACGAGCGTCCGCGTCGCAGATTTGACGATGACGACCGCCCACGCCGCCGTTTCGACGACGACAAGCCGCGTGAACGCCGTTTCCATGATGACGACCGCCCGCGTCGCCGCTTTGATGACGATGACCGCCCAAGGTCGCGCCGTTTTGATGATGACAAGCCGCGTGAGCGCCGTTTCCATGATGACGATCGTCCGCGCCGCAGATTTGATGATGACGACCGTCCACGCCGTCGTTTTGATGACGACAAGCCGAGAGGTGAACGCCGTTTCCGTGACGATGACCGTCCGCGTCGCCGCTTTGACGATGATGACCGTCCGCGCCGTCGTTTTGATGACGACCGTCCGCGTGGCGACCGCCGCTTCGATGACCGTCCTCGCGACCGTCGCCGTTCCGATGACGAGGAACCGCGCCGTGGCCGCAAGGGATACGTCAGGGAGAAAGACCCGATGTATGACCGCCCGAAAGCCACTGGCGAAATCCGCCTGAACAAGTATTTGGCCGACTGTGGCATCTGCTCGCGCCGCGAAGCCGACGACCTCATCAAGGCCGGCTGCGTGATGGTGAACGACGAGGTGATTACCACGATGGGCTACAAGGTGAAGACCGAAGACAAGGTGGTGTATGGTGGCCAGACCCTCAACCGAGAGAAACTTCGTTACATCCTGCTCAACAAGCCGAAGGGCTACATCACCACATCCGATGACCCGTATGAGCGTGATACTGTGATGGAACTTATCAAGAACGCTTGCCCTGAGCGCGTCTATCCTGTGGGTCGCTTGGACAAGCAAACTACTGGTTTGCTGTTGTTTACCAACGATGGCGACTTGGCCAAAAAGTTGACCCATCCGAGCAGCGAAGTCCCGAAACTGTATCATGTCATTTTGGACAAGCCCTTGACCAAGAACGACATGCTTCGCATTTCCGAAGGCATCGAACTGGATGACGGCCCCATTGCCGCCGACAGCATTGCCTACGACCAAGATGACGACAGCAAGAAAAGCATTGGCATCGAACTACATTCGGGCCGCAACCGCATCGTGCGCCGTATTTTTGAACACCTCGGCTACGAAGTGACGAAACTTGACCGCGTGATGTTCGCCGGTCTCGACAAATACAAACTTCCGCGCGGCGAGTGGCGATTCCTCACCGATTTGGAAGTGGTTAACCTGAAGAAGATTTGAACGAATCGACAAAACAATTTATCAGGGAAAACCTGAACGCCGATGTGCCGACGCTTGCCTTGAAGAAGGCACTCGTCGGCACTGACTTTTCATTGGCTTTGCGCCAGATTGAGGCACGGCAACTGCTGAGGAAGAAAGTGCCCTCGTGGAGCGAAAACGAGGATTTGCTCTTTCCCGCACACCTCTCCATTGAACAGTGTTCATCTGAAGCGAGCGCGAATTATAAGGCCAACTTGTTGAACGGCAATACTTTTGCCGACCTTACAGGAGGTTTGGGCATCGACACCTATTATATATCGCAGCATTTCCAGCAAGCCGACTATGTGGAACGGCAAGCGGAATTATGCGATTTGGCGAAGCATAATTTCAAGGTCTTGAACGCCAACATCAAGGTTTGGAATGAAATGGCGGAGGAGTATTTAAGCCATTGCGAACCAAAAGATTGCATCTTCATAGACCCTGCTCGAAGGGATGAATATGGTCGCAAGATCGTTTCCATCGCCGACTGCACGCCCAATGTGGCCGATTTGCAGGCATTGCTTTTGCAAAAGGCTGAGAAAGTGATGGTTAAGTTGTCGCCCATGCTCGACATCAGCAAGGCTCTTGAGGAATTGCATCAGGTGAGGGAAGTGCATGTGGTGGCTGTCGCCAATGAGTGCAAGGAGTTGGATTTCATCTTGGAACGCGGCTATCAAGGGGAGCCGCATTTCCTGTGCGTCAATCTGCTGACGGAGCAACCTGAAATGCGTTTCACGATGGAGGAGGAGCGGAACAGTTCGGGCAGGCTCGCCGAGGGTATTATGAAATACCTTTACGAACCCAATCCCGCCGTGATGAAAGCCGGTTGCTTCAAATGGCTGACGGAGCGGTTTGATGTTTTCAAATTGCACAAAAACAGCAATTTATATACTTCAGAGCAATTGATTTTCGATTTTCCGGGTCGAATTTTCGAGGTGGAGGACTGGGCACCATATAATAAAAAGGTGAAACAAGCCTTGCTTCAGGATGTGGAAAAGGCCAGCATTGCCGTGCGCAATTTCCCATTGTCGGTGGTTGAGATACGGAAAGTATTGAAAATCAGTGATGGAGATGAGGTTTTTTTGTTTGCCACTACCTTGAAGGGCGAGCAAAAAGTCCTTGTCAGAACGAAAAAACCGCCTCAATTGAAGCGGTTCCTTTAGGGTTTTGAAAGAGAAAGGCATTATCTTCTGTCGGGGATGCCAAACTTGGTCCACCACGTTTGGTCATATTTGGACTTGATGGCCTTTTTCACCGTTTGCGTACGGTCTTTTAGGGTGTCCAAGGCTTTGTGGGCTTCTTCTGCTTTCTTGCGGAATTCCTCTTGAATCTTGTCCATTTCTGCCGAAAGGGCCTCCAAGCGCTTGCAGTCTTCTTCCATTTTCTGTATCACGCTTTCGTCCACGCCGGCATCTCGACCTACGCGTTGGTTCCTTTTCACTCCTGACAGAATCAGTTTCGATTTTTCAAGTTGGTCTTTAAAAATTTGATACATAATGTGTTGTTCCTTATTTTTTCTGGTTTGATATTCGTTTGCGGTTGCAAATATAGGAAAAATTCAAACTATTTCCGTTCAAAAATGGCCTCTTTCTTATCGCTATCAGGCTCGTCAATGGTCAATTGGTTGATTTTGTGGTTTTTGACATCGTCCAATACAATGGCGGTGCGATAGTCTTTCTTCAAAGCGGTCAGTTTGATGTTTTTCATGGTCAGACCTTCGACATGGCGAATGAAAAAACCCCATGCAGGCAGTTCCATGTGTTGCGAGAACTCGGGATAGGCCTTTGGCATCTCGGGTACTTTGTCCAATTCGTCAAGGCCGACATGGGCATAATGCGGGTCGCCGCCGCCTGGGAAAATGATTTCGATGTTTTCCAAGGTGACATTTTTTATCTTGCTGTCTTTCAAACCGATGATGCCACAAGGCGAAATATTGCGTGGTAGGTCTTCGATGGGGCCTTCGTACTCGTAGCCCGCATCGGGTTTGGTGGTAGCCACCTCACAATAAAGGTTGCGGATGGTGATGCCGTCCATGAAACTCTGTTTGTCGCGGCGTGCGCCGATGTTCAAGTAGATGGCGTTGCCGACATTGGTGCCGATGAGAGAATCCACGAGGATATTCTCGCAAATGCCGCCGTCCACGCTTTGGATGGTGATGGCACTGCGATAAGTGTCGTAAACGGTGTTGTTGATAATCCTTATGTTCTTGAATCCTCCCGCGCCCATAGTACCGAACTTGATGCCACTCGCACTGCTGCGGGCCGTGCAGTTGCGCACTTCAATGTTTTGGCATAACTTCTTGGCACTATGCGACTTGAGGCAAATAGCATCATCGCTCGCATCTATGTAACTGTTAGTGAGGAGAAAGCCGTCGCAGTCTACGATGTCGATGCCGTCGTTGTTCCAGAAAGCCGTGCTTTGGATGCGCACGTTGTTCACTTTGACGTTTTCGCATTGGTCGTACATCGTCACCCAATTGGCGGCATTACGGAAAGTCACATTGTCGACTTCCACGTTCTTGCATTCCCTGAAAATCAGCAATCTGGGTCGAAAACCCTCGCCCACGCGGTCGTTGCTCAATTTGTCTTTCATCAGACCTTTGTGCACCAAATCCGTACAGTTGTTGCCCAACTCGCGGCCTTGTCCCTCGATAACGCCACCGCTGTTGTAGTAACCGATGAGGCGGATGTTTTCAACACCTTCGGCCAAGATGAGGGCATGGTCGTTGGTGGCGTTAAGTCGGTCATAATCAAAGGGATTGGTGCTACCGACCAGCACGGCACCTTCAACGAGTTCGATGGTGACGTTGGATTTGAGATGGATGCTTCCCGTCAAATAACGGCCCACCCAAAAGCGGAGTGTGCCGCCACCTTGTTCCGCAATCCAGTCGATGGCGTACTGGATGCTGCGGGTGTTCATGGTAATGCCGTCGCTGCGGATGCCGAATTTCGAGGCATTGTAGGTGGATTTTTGTTCCTGCGCGAAGGCTTGTGTGCCCATGAGTAGGGCGAGACAGAAGATGGTGAGATACTTTTTCATTTTGCTGTGTTGTTTGGTTCGACGCTGCGCTTTGCTTGCATCGGGTTAATGTGGTTACGCCCTTTCAGGGCTGTGGTTTGATATAAGTTGACTGGTCCGAGCAAGCCCATCGGCTGCAAGGGTTGTTCTCGTTTGGGATGATTGACATAAATCCAAGTCGTCGGGTTTTCTTCGCGGCTAAAGGTTTTCAGGTAGTTGCCCATTGTGGTCGTAACATGGATTTCTATGTCGTTTGTTTCGTCTTGGAGATAATCGCTGATGTCGTAAATGCGTTTTCCAAAATACTGAACTCCAGCAGATTGCCCGTTGATAAACACTTCGGAAACGCCTTCCACGAGGCCTAAATCCAGAATCGTTGTATCGGTAACAAGATGGATGTTTTTTCGGTAAACAATTGTGCCGCAGAAATGTTGGTACGCTTCACTGTCCTTTAGGTCAAACAAGGTATCGAAATGGGTGCTTATAGTATCGTGCAAGAGGCTGTGGCACAAGATTATATCCCAATCTTTTGACATGTCTATGGCTGGCATTTCTTTAATTGCTTGATGTAACGGTTGCCAAATTGGGAGATTTTGAGGCTTTGTTTTCTCAAACACGATAAGCACCGATTCCACAGGGCCGAGGTCAAAAGTATAACTGCCGTTTTCATCCAAAGGCAAAGCGAAACGCTCACCCGTCTGCAAGTTCCAAATTTGGGCTTGTCTCCTGTGGGTCAAGGCTTTGCTGAAGGTGATTTTGGTTTGGTGGGCGTTATAGCGATGGCTATTGCAGAGCAGAATCATCTCACTGCCATCATCGGTGGTGTAGCGGTTTTGCATTACAAACGGATTTGGGCACTCGATGTCAATGTAATGTGGCAAATTTTCACTGTGCATAAGGCTGTCGTACCATCTGAGGAAGCCTTCTTGCGGCGGCTCAACAAAAACGAAACGGTCTTTGTGCTGCATCACCTTTTCCATGGTGGATTTCACTATGGAATCACGCTCAGAATAATTCTCCCGCAAGCCCAACGATTGATAAGGTATCGTATCAATGCAAACGATTTTTCCGCCCGTTTCCACAAATTTTAATAATTGTTCGGCCGTCTCGGGATGCAGGCTTTCCACATCAATCAGCATCAATGTGTTGTATTTCCGCTTGTTGAAACAGAGATTTCCTTGTTTGATTTTCGACTGGTTGATGATGTTTTCGCTCACATAATCCACGCCGCCGCCGCACTTGTTGATGGACTCCCAAATCAAAGTCTTATATTTGGCGCGAGTGGTGTTCGGGAAAGGCTCATTCTGCATCCCTATAGTGCTCCACATGTCGTTTTCGGGGTTGAGGATAGCAATGTCGGCGTAATAGGTGCCGTGTTGCAAAGCGTATGAAAGCCGTGCCTTGTAGTCGTTGTAATATTTGAAATACGGCCACCAATTGTTGCGCTCGCTATAGAAGGCACCATAGCGCACCCATCCGGGGAACTTCACTTCGAGATTTGGGGAGTAGTTGAAACCGTGAAAAACGCTGTGGGTCACGCCCGACATGGCCGATTGGTCGCCGCCAAGTTTCAGTTGTTCGAGGCTCATGTTGAAAACCGTATAAGTGTTGGTCATTTCCTCGCAACTGACGGTACGGTTGTTGGCCAAATGCGCCGCCGATGAAACGAACTTGTTGACCATCGTGTAGGCGCGTCCACGGCGGTAATCGGTTTCCGACATCTCCTCTCCGGGCTTGTGCCTCAGCCAGTTGGTTGTCCACGACTCGCCTTCGGGGATGTCGTAGCCCATCGCGTTTTCCAAAGGGTAGAAACCTCGACCGTAGGCCTGTGCACGGGCTTTTACGCCGAGGTGGTGGCACCAATTAATATAGGTGTTGGTGAAGCGTTCCGTCATCAGTTGGGCCTTGAAGTCCTCAAAATCGTATCGGGCGCGTTGGATTTCCTTTTGAAAGTCATCGGTCACGGGGACGACGGGGTCATAATTGAGTGCACTGCCCATTGAACCAATTTTGAAAAGGATAAAAGGCAAATAATCAGTAATATCGTAGCCGTAACGTTTTAGAAATTCCTCAGCCATGTCGGAAGTCCAGTTGGCACCTTCGAGTTCCATGCTATCGGTGAACAAAGCGCGGACGTTGCCCTTCAGTGGCCCGATTTGCGCCTCAATCTTGTCGGACATGTTATATAGATACTTGTTGACGGCCTCCACGTTAAAGTGGTCAAGGACAGGTCCCGCCGCCCCAGGTGCGCCATTGATGACTTCGAGGAAACCGTTGATTTTCACCAAAGCGGCCAAAGTGTATTCCCCTTCGGGGATTTCGATAGTAAAAATACTATCAATCGGGCCTTCGACGGGCTCAGGCATCTTTGCTTTTTCAGTAATTAAGGACCCTGAGCCTGTCGAAGGGCCGACTTTGGAATCTGACCAAATAGTAATACCATCGTTAATGGAAGTAGCGGGATTGGGATATAACTTCAACAACATCAGTTCCTTGGTATTGCCCTTGTATGGCGAACTGACCTTGGGCATGGCCTTCGCGCAAAGGCTGTCGCGGATGATAGTCAAAGTAGTTGGTCCCGTCACCGTTTCCGCATAATTGACTACAATTTGCGCCCGCTCGTCTTCGTTTAAAAACTCGGCTCCGAACGGCCAGCCCGAACCTACAAGCAGGTCGCAAGTCATGTCAAGTTGCTTGGCCTCGTCAAAGCAGACTTTCAACATGTTAATCCATTCAGGACTAAGCCATTGCAGCGAGGTTTTCCCGATGCTATCGCAATAACTCGGAAAGGCGATGGGATTGATTTCCACGCCGCCAATGCCGGCTTCCTTGAGGAGGCGCATTTCGCGAACAAGTTCAGCCGAATCCACCTTGTCGCCGTTCCACCACCAGCGCACGAAGGGACGGTACTCAGACGCAGGCTGCTGAAATTCTTGGTACAACTGCTCCGTGGTCTGGCCTTTAGGTTTCGGCTGACACGTGCAAAGGGCAATCGCAATGCCCAATAACAGCAGGAATGTTTTCAGTGGTTTCATGGAGGTTAATTAAACAAGTCATCCAATGTCACTTGGCTCTGAATCATCTCGGAATACATCCCCTTGGCCAAGCCCTCGGTGGTAATTATTGTGAGCCAAGAGGCGTGGCGGAGGCCTGTTTCTTTGATGAAAGTGTTCCGTCTTCTGTTGATTTTCTCGTATTCTTCTTTGTCGAGTTCGTACTTGTCCTGACTGTATTTGACCTCACAAACATTGACGATTTTGTCGGCTCGTTCAATGATGATGTCGATTTGGACTGCTGGTTTTGAGGTCTTGCTTCGCCATGAATAATTGAGTGTTGAAATGCCGTCGATTCGGAGTGCCCGCTTGATTTGCGGGATGTGGGCCATGCATATCCGCTCGTAGACCAGTCCCATCCAAGTGTTCACTTCGGGCGTGTTGATGTGGTGCGACCAATATTCCGTTTCAATCTCGGCCCTGTCGACAAAAGTCAGATAAAACAGACTGAAGAAATCGCAAAGTTGATAAATGGCATCCTTGCCCTTGATTTCTTTTTCACGGACGATGTTTTTCCGAATCAAATCGCATTGGACGAGATCCTCCAATTTGTTGCCGAGATGCCCGTTGTTGGCGCATTTCAGTTCCTTGGCCAATTGCTCTCGCGTCATACCTTGGCGGCTTTTACTCAGCGATTTGACAATCTCAATGTATCTTTCAGGGTGTTTGTAGAGCGTGTTGAACAACCGTCTGAATTCCCGTCGCATCTTCGTGTCCCTACTGAAGAAAAGGCGGTCGATGTTCTGTATCAGGCTTTCCCTGTTGTCCAATAAACTGAGATAGTAAGGAATGCCTCCGAAAATCATATAGGATTGGAGCATCATTTGCCTGTTCCAAACGAATTGATGCTCATGGAGATATGCTTCCACTTCGTGCAAAGTAAAAGGATGGATGGGCATCTCTTCCGTGAGGCGGTCGTGCAAGCCGCCTTTGCTGTCGATGACATGGGTAATCATCCAACTTGTCGCGCTGCCGCAGATGATGAGCACGACTTGGTCCTGAAGCGAAGCCCAACTATTCCAAAAATAACCTATTGCTCCGGCCACATTCGAGTTTTCGGCATCCATGGCAGGCAACTCGTCGATGAAGATGATGCAACGTTCCGATTTCTTCGTTTTTTCCTTCAATGCGTTTTTCAGCATGACGAAGGCTGACATCCAGTCTTGGGGTGTTTCGGATAGGCCATAGCCAAATTCCTCCATGGCATCGGAAAAGGCAGTGAACTGGTCCTTCAACGAGCCTTCTATGACCCCTGTCATCTTGAAGGCAAATTGGTCTTTGAAGACTTGATTGACAAGAAAGGTCTTGCCTACGCGCCGCCGCCCGAACAATGCAAGAAATTCCGAGCGGTCACTTGTCGCGATGGCTTTTAACTTGCTGATTTCAGCATCTCTTCCGATAATTCTTTCCATGGTGGTACTTAATGAGATGCTGCAAAATTACGATATTTGGATGTATCTACCAAACTTTTCGGGCGAAATCTACCCGAATTTAGATAGATTTCGCCCAAAAAGTAGATATTTCGGGCGAAATCTCTATAAAAACACATAGATTTCGCCCGAAATATTGTCATGTATCGGTATGGATTTTTTTCTGGCAAAAAGTGTCTGTAGTGCAGCGTACCGACATTTTTCCTATTTTTGCACCTCAAATCCATACGCGCATGTACGCACTATTTAAAAAAGAAATCAGCAATTTCCTCAGTTCGTTGATTGGCATTATGGTGATTGTGGTGTTTCTGCTCATCACCGGCCTGTTCCTTTGGGTGTTCCAAAGTGATTTCAATGTGCTGAACTATGGTTACGCCAACCTCGATAGCCTCTTCATCCTTGCCCCGTGGGTGTTCCTTTTCCTTGTGCCTGCCGTGACGATGCGCAGTTTTGCCGAGGAAAACCGCACGGGCACTATTGAGATGCTGGTTACCAAGCCCTTGTCGGATTGGCAAATCATTTGGGCGAAGTTCCTCGCGGGTGTGGCGCTCGTCGTGTTGGCTCTGATACCGACTTTCATCTATTATTATTCGGTCTATCGCTTGGGTTTGCCTCCGGGCAACCTCGACAGCGGCGGCATTTGGGGGTCCTACATCGGATTGTTTCTGCTGAGCGCGAGTTTCGTAAGCATCGGCGTGTTTTGCAGTTCGCTGACTAACAACCAGATACTGGCTTTCATCATCTCGGTTTTCCTCTGCGGATTCCTCTTGATTGGCTTTGAGTTCATCTATTCCTTGTCGCTGTTCGGGCGGGTCGATTTGTTCATTCAGCAGTTGGGCATGAATGCGCACTATAGTTCGCTGAGCCGTGGCGTGGTCGATACGCGCGATGTGTTGTATTTCTTGAGTGTGATTGCGCTGTTCCTCAGTGCAACGAAATTGGTTTTGGCAAGCCGCAAATGGTAAGGAGGTGAGTGATGGAAAACAAACGCAAGAATTTGAAAAAGAATCAGATAGTTACTTTCCTTGTTACGGTGGTGATAGTCGTTTTGGTCAATGTGATTGGCTCGTTCGTCTTTACCCGTTTCGACTTGACGAGCGAGAAACGCTACACCCTTTCGCCCACGACGAAGGAAATCCTCAACGGCCTCAATGATTATGTTTATTTCAAGGTGTATCTTGAGGGCGATTTTCCGGCGGGTTTCAAGAAGTTGCGCCGCGAAACCAAGGAGATGTTGGACGAGTTTCGTGCCTATTCGAAATACATTGATTATGAGTTTATTAATCCCTCAGAAAGCAACGATGTGGCTGAAATCAGGGAGATACGCAACCAATTGTATAGGGCGGGCCTGAATCCGACTAATGTGAGCGTCCGAAATAGCGATGGCTCGTCACAGGAGTTGGTTATTTGGCCGGGTGCCTTGGTGAGTTACCGCAACAATACCGAGATTGCTATCGATTTGCTTGAGAATCAATTGGGTCAGTCGTCGGCGGATGCCTTGAACGCTTCGATGCAGAACCTTGAATTCCGTCTCATTGATGCGGTGAAAAAGGTGACCAGACTGATGAAACCTAATATCGCTTTCATTGAGGGTCACGGGGAATTGGGCGAACAGGATGTGTACGACATTGCCCAAACCCTTGCGCAGAATTACAATGTGGGTCGCGTGGAGATTGATGGCAAAATTGATGCTCTCATCCACCGCACGCAGAACGAGGAAACGGAGGTGAAAGCCTTCCCATCATACGATGCCATCATCATCGCCAAGCCGACCGAGCCTTTCGACGAGCGCGACAAATTCCTCATCGACCAATACATCATGCACGGCGGCAAGGTGTTGTGGCTTGTTGAACCTGTTTATGCCACGATGGACAGCCTGCAAAGTCAGGAATCGACCATCGGATTGGAGCAGGACCTCAACCTTGACGACATGCTTTTCAAATATGGCGTGCGCCTCAACCGCGACCTGCTCCTCGACTTGACTTGCGCCGCCTTGCCCGTCCGCACGGGACAAGTGGCGGGACAGGCGCAGTTGGAGTTTTTCCGTTGGTTCTATTTCCCTTTGCTGCAGGCCGCTTCTGAGCATCCCATGGTGCGCAACATGAACGCCATCAAGGCCGATTTTGTCAGTTCGATGGACGCGACCACCTCGGCCAATGGCATCGAACAGATTCCATTGCTCAAGACTTCTGATTATACTAAGGTGTCGGGTACGCCGGTTTTCATTACTTTGGCTATGCTGCGCCAAACCCCGGACAGGCGCATGTTCAACGCTAAGGGGAAAACCGTGGCTTACTTGCTGAAGGGTACTTTCCCGTCGTTGTACGCCAACCGTATCCCGCAGGAAATCGTTGACGATCAGGCGACTGACTTCATGGAAGAGAGCAAACCCACGGCCATGATTGTGGTGGCCGACGGCGACATTATCCGCAACCAAATCGACATCAAGCGCAAAACCCCACTGCCTTTGGGCTTTGACCAATTCACGCAAAACACATACGCCAACAAGGAATTCATCGAAAATGCCATCAGTTATTTGGTGGATGGCGAGGGTTTGATTGACATCCGCTCACGCGAATTGAAAGTCCGCCTTTTGGATGTGACCAAAATCAACCAAGAACGAGGCAAATGGCAGGTAATCAATACTTTGGTTCCGATTGCACTCATCATCGCTTTGGGTTTTGTCATGGCGTTCATCAGGAAAAAGAAATACAGCAAAAAATAATCCGCAATGAAGAAAAACAACCGCATCACCGTTATTATTGCCGCACTTTTGGTCGTCGTTGCCGGCGTTTTGATTTGGAACAACCGCTACCTCTCCACGTTGCGGGGCGAGTCCTCTGATTTTCAGGTTTGGGACACGGCTTCGGTCACGAAAATCTATTTGGCCGACCGACGCGAGCGGGAATCGCTGCTCGAACGCCAAGAGAACGGCTGGACCCTCAACGGCACCTACAAGGCGCATCCCAAGCAGGTATCCTACTTGCTGACTACCTTATATAAAATCCGCATCAAGATGCCCGTCAGCGTGGCCAGTCACGACAACATCGTGAAGCAATTGGCTTCGCAAAGCACCAAGGTTGAGATTTATCAGATTGTGCCGCGCATCAATCTGTTCGACAAAATCAAATTGTTCCCTCGAGAGAAGCGCACCAAGGTTTTCTATGTGGGCGATGCCACTATGGACAGCAGCGGAACTTTCATGCTGAAGGAAGGAGCTGACAAGGCTTATATTGTTTACATCCCCAGTTTCCGAGGCTTCATTACTACGCGTTTCACCGCCAATCCCGATGACTGGCGCGACCATACCATTTTCAACGAGTCGTTGGCTGATATTCAGTCTGTTGAGGTTGATTTCAACGAAGACCCCGAGGGCAGTTTCCGTATTGACAATATCGGAAAGCACCAATACAAGTTGACGCGACTTTGCGACAACAAAGAATTACCTTACGATACGTTGAAAGTTATTAATATGCTGTCGTCATTCAGCGATTTGCGTTTTGAGGCACTGTTTACCAACACTTTGCCGCAAGAGCGCATTGATTCCATCACAGGTTCACCCTTTGTGCATCATGTCATTTTGACCGGCAAGGACGGCAAAACCCAAGACATGAAGACATTCAAGAAATTGATATTGAACGGTGTAACCGATTTTGGAGGCGATTACGGCGACTTGGACCGCGACCGCATGTATGCTCTCATCGATGACGGCAAAGACTTCGTGCTTATCCAAAATTATGTCTTCGACAAGGTGTTGCACGATGTGCGCTACTTCGAGGCCGGCAATCCCATCCAACTCCAGTTGGGCGGCTACATTGAGGTCTTGGAATAAGGCATCGCGAGGGATTACTTCTTTTTCAGCAGTCCGACCATCTTGAAACTCACATCGGTGAAAATGAGCGGGGCGTAGCCGTTTCGCTCGATTTGGCGCATGGCCTCCTCGAAAAGTTCGGCGATTTGCGCCAAATTGGCCGGATTGACAAAGGGCGCAAACTTCGAGTTGAAGGTTTTTTCGTCATCGGGAAGCATGACGATTTCCGCAAGGTTATTGTTGAAAAGCAATGAGTTACGGATAATGCGCAAACCATATTCCAACAGTTCTTTTTGTTTTTCGCGACCGAGGCTTTTCGCGTTGTTCGAGAAGTCAATCAGTTCGGAATAAGCCGCCTTGAAACAGAGGCGCATCCATTGCTGGAAGGTCGTGAAGAAAAATTTATGGTCTTCAAAATCTTTGAACGACTGACTGGCCACTATCCAGTTGCCTTCCGAAATCATGGCCGCATCATGGGCCTGTTGTGAGTCGCAGCCAAAGCGTTGTTGCAAAGCCATTTCGATGGAGGCGGTGTCGAGAGCCGGAATTTTCACCAAGGCCGTCCGTGATTTGATGGTGGCCAACAGTTCTTCCGCGTCCTCAGCGATGAGGAGGAAAACGGTCTTCTCAGGCGGTTCTTCAAGGAGTTTCAGCAGTTTGTTGGCTGTGTCGACGCGCATTTTTTCTGCCATCCAGATGATGGCGATTTTGTACTCGCCCTCGTAGGATTTCATGCTCAATTTGCGCAGTAGCGAGGCCGCGTCGCGTACCGACATGTAGCCTTGTTTGTTTTCCACATCAAGGAAACTGTACCAACTCGAAGTATCGACATAACCTTGATTTTGAATGACATATTCGCGCCATTCCTCCATGAACAAGTCCGATTCAGGATTGCTCTTTATCTTTTTGGTGGTCGCCGTCGGCACAACGAAATGCAGGTCGGGATGCACCAACTTCTGCATCTTTTGGCAGGTGGGGCACACACCGCAACTGTCGGTTTCCGTCCGATTTGGACAGAGGATATATTGCGCGTAAGCCAAGGCCAAAGGTAGTTTCCCGCATCCTGCAGGCCCCAAAAAGAGTTGGGCGTGAGAAACATGGTTTTCCCTCACGCTTTGTATGAGCCTTTGTTTGATGGCGGTTTGTCCTATGACGTTTTTGAACTGCATGACTTTGTTTTTTGCGGGGACAAAATTACAACAAATATCGCGACGACCACTTCTGATGGGAAATTAATTCCTCCCTTCAGCCCTTGTTGAAGCCCTATTCTTTCCTGTATTTTATAATTATTTCTCCCAGTGGAGAGGGTGTTCGCGTGACGATTTTTCCTTCCATCCATTGTCCGAAAGGTTCACCGTTGCAAAAGAGCGTTCCCGTTTCACCGAGGCTGAGGCGACCTTGTGTTTCGCCATCTAAACTTTTCAGAATCAGGATGGAATCGGAGGTGATGGTGAGATGATTTTGTCGTTCCATCTCGCCCATTTGTTTCACCAATTCGGGGGTGCTGCGCCGCTCGTCGAACTGCACATTCACCTTGTCGACAGTCCATGTGCCGATGAGGGAATCGGGCTGGCGAGTACAAGCGCAAAGCATGGTGGTGAGGCCCAGAAAGAAAAGGATATGTTTTTTCATGGTTCGTGAATTTGTGGCAAAGGTAGTGGTTTTGTCGAAATTTCGCTTATCTTTGTCGGCGCAAAATCGGATTTTATGGCTGAACGGCAGTTGCAATGGTTCAAGACGGAAGAGCGCGAGGGGAGGACTTTGGTTTTCGACCCGCTGCGTAAGCGATTCGTCGCGCTGACGCCTGAGGAAGAGGTCAGGCAGCAGGTGTTGCGTTTGCTGGTGGAAACGCTCAAGGTGCCGTCGGGCCTCGTGGCGGTGGAGTATTCGGTGAAGGTGAACGGCCTTGACAAACGCGCCGATGTGGTCGTCTTTGGCACAGATGGCCATCCGTTAATGATAGTGGAGTGCAAGGCCCCGAGTGTGATGCTCACCCAAGTCGTGCTGGAACAGGCCGTGCGCTACCATTCCGCCCTGAGGCCCAAGTTTTTGCTCCTCACCAACGGCACAGCCACCTATTGTTTCAAGGCCGAAGGCACAACGCTCATCCCAATGGATCATTTGCCTGGTTTTGCCGAGATGAAAGAAGCCTGAAATTTTCTTTTTTTTATAAGGTGTGCGAATCGTATCGGATAAAATCTTATTTTTGCAAATTCCAAAACAGGAATTTGAATAGAATAGAACAAATAAATAATTAAGTATCAATTAAATAATCAAAAAAATGAAAAAGTTTACGAAACTAATTGCGGCGTTTGCGCTGCTTGTCTTCATGGCGCCTACTATGGTGGGGCGGGGACAAACGAGAACAGAAGTTGAAGTTACTTGGACTGCTTCACAACAAGGTTATGAAAATGCAACAGATGTTACTGACATCACTATTGATGGCAACATTTCTGGAACATTTGCCAAAGCTTCGGGAACAAACGCCCCCAAGTATTACACCAGTGGTAGTAGCGTTCGTATGTATAATGGCAATACCCTGGCCATCACACCTGGTTCTGACGCTGAAATAACGGAGATTGAGTTTACCTTAAGTCAATCTGGTGGTTTTACAGTTTCGTCTGGTGAGTATTCTGTCGAAGAACTCACTGGGACTTGGACGGGCTCTTCTACCGAGGCCATCGTATTCACCAATGGTTCGGCTCAAAACCGTATTCAGGTTATTAAAGTGACTTACATAACTTCGGGCACTCCCGCCGTTACCCATACTCTCACTTTCAGTGCTGACCCTGTTGAAGGTGGCACTGTTACTGTTGGTAGTAACACTACCGGAACCATTTCTTTGGCCGAAAATGCAACTTCTACTGTTACAGCTACCCCTAACACAGGTTATGTGTTCAATAACTGGACAGTTACTGGTATAGGCTCAAGTGTGGCCGAAGCCTCAAGTGCTTCCACCACCTTCACCATGGGAACGGAAGATGCCTCACTTGCGGCCAATTTTACTGCTGTGACAACTTATACCGTCACTTACAAGGCCAATGGCCCTGAA